>Ga0209930_1002935_pt1 | contig 18304 bp, 20 predicted proteins | sample ThiBiot_500_biof_2_FD_183948 | JGI IMG/M metagenome (GOLD analysis project Ga0209930, IMG submission 183948) | Wastewater bioreactor microbial communities from Cape Town, South Africa - Thiocy_cont_500_biof (SPAdes) | ecosystem: Engineered > Bioreactor > Thiocyanate-remediating >... | reverse complement strand
TAGATTTGAAAAGATAACGCCGCCGGGTGACCCCGGCGGCGTCCAGTTCGCGCTGGGAGGGGGATTACCAGCGCACTTGTCCGAACAGGCCGATTTCGTCGTAGGTCCCGTTTGAGCCGAGCGCCTGGGCCAGGCCGCCAATCGTGCCATTGGACGTGCTGAGGAAGCCGTTGTCCGCCTTGTCACGCTTGTAGACGAGGGCGAAGTCCACGATCTTTGCCGGGCTGTAGGAAATGCCGACGTTGAAATAATTGTCTTTCAACGGCGCGTTGACGTCGCGGCTGGGTTTGATCCAGTCATAGCGTCCAAACACCGACCATTGCGGTGCGAGTTTATACGATCCGAAGAACGAGAAACCGTCCGCGCTATCCGACGCCACCGTCGTGACGTTATTCCAGTTGTTGGCCAGGAAATATTCGATACCAACGCGCACGATGTCATTTGTATATGCGGCAATGGCGTTGAAACGCGTCGCCGTGTGCGTTGCGGATATACCCTCGACGTCCTTACCCAGTTTGCCGACATAGCCGCCGAGACCAATGGTGAAATCGTCGATATTCGCGTTGACGCGACCTTCGACATCGATTCCGTTAGACCGGAAGGGTTTCTTGTACCCGGCACCGTCAACCGCCGAAATCGCGTAGTTGATGACGCCATCATAAAGTTTGCCGGAGAAGTGTACGCCCCAGTCGGCGGAGGTACCGAATTTTGTCCGGTCGATCAGCGTGTTTTCAATATAGCGGTAGCCATAGAGATCTTCCGCGAAGGGAACCCATGGCAAATCGGCGGCGCCAAGGCGGAATACAGCCGCATCGGACAGCTTGGCCTGCAAATAGGCCTTTTTCAGATATAACTGTGTCGCAGAGGCCGGACCGCTGTCATAGGTGAAATCGGTGGTCAGGTTCGCAGAGAATACGTCGTCGAATTTGTGGTCCACGCCAAGGTAGAACCGCTTGATATCGAAGCTGGTTCCATTGGCCGCCTGGCCTACGTGGTCGCGGCTCTGGCTGACATTCGTGATGTTGTAATACATGCGACCGCTGATTTTGGTGTCGTTCCACCAGCCGCTTGCGGTAGACTTTGCCGCCGCTGCCTGTTCGTAAACTTGGCTCTGTAGTGCTTCGAACTGTGCCGCGGTGACCTGAGGCTCGGCAGGTGCCTGTGCCGCTGCCGGCGCGCTGGTTTCGCCGGACAACTGCGTGCGCAGCGAGTGAATTTCATTCTGCTGGTCGCGCACGGTCCGCTCCATGCGTTCGAGGCGCTGCTCCAGCGTTTCGCGGTGTTTCTTCGGTGCGTCTTGCCCCAGTGCGGGCCCCACCAACGCGACGCAGGCCGCCGCACCCAACAAGATTGTCTTCATTTTCATAGCGTCCCCGCTCGATGACCGCAGTCGGCTGCGGTGTCCGGCGCGCCTGTGTTTGGCGGCCAGCGGGGTCGTAACGGCCGCCTGTTTCAGCGGAGAGACAGTTACATGACGGATTTGCGATAGAGATCGATATTGACATTATTCTTATAAAGGAATATTTACTGTATTAAACGGGCAGACAGAAAGCAGCAGCAGCACTGATGGTTATTTTTTGTCATTTGAATACTGAACATATTCCTCTTACTTGATCGCTACTTTTTTGTAACATTTGATATAGTCCTTGACGTGATAATAACGTGGCTTATCTTATCGCACATTAAGTTGACGCTGATGGACAATTCTCTCGACCGCGATTTGATGATCGTGCTGCATGACGTGGCACGGCTGCTGCGCACGCGTTTTGATCAGCGCGCCCGCGAGCACGGAATGACGCGCGCGCAATGGGTCATCCTCGCGCGCCTGGATCGTCAACCGGGTATCTCTCAAAACGAGATGGCTGCGCTGTGCGAGGTGGAACCGATAACGATCGGACGCCTGGTGGATAGACTTGAGGCCCGGGGCCTCGTCGAACGCCGGCATGATCCGACCGACAGACGCATCCGCCGTCTGCATCTTCTTCCGGCGGCCCGCCCGCTCCTGGAAGAGATTTCGCATTACCGCATAGAAGCGAACGAGGAGATGTTGGCCGATGTACCGCCCGAGACACGGGAGGCCATCATCGACACATTGCTGGCTATGAAAGAAAAGCTCACGACGAACGAAAACAACTCGAAACTCGCTGAGGCCGGAGAATAACAGATGGCTGCGATCGATACCGATACGGTCAGAACGTACAGACGGGTCTCCACCGGATTCCGCCCGCGTGAGGTTTTGGCAAATCTTTGGGCGGATAAGGCACGCCTTCGCCGCGTCCTGATGATCTGGGGCGTGGCAATCGTGGCCGGTGTCGCATTGGTGACCTATCTTACCGGGGGGCGCTATGTCGGCACTGACGACTCCTATATCCGTGCCGCGAAGCTGATGGTCTCGACCGACGTGTCGGGGCTTGTGGAAAGCGTCAATGTTCACCAGGGGCAGCACGTCAAGAAGGGCGACATTCTCTTCGATCTCGACAAAAAGCCGTTTGAGATTGCCGTTGCCAATGCGCAAGCCGCCGTAGAACAGGCCCGGCTCCAGGTGGAATCGCAGAAAGCCACCTATCGCCGTGATCTGGAACAGGTCAAGGCGCAGCAGGCGCAAGTCAACCTCGACCGGGTAACGTTCGAGCGTTACGCAAATCTGGTCAAGGAGAACGCGATCGCGCGTACGACATACGACCAGGCACATATGGCCTATCTGTCATCCGCCAGCACACTGGATTCTTTGAAGCAGGCAGCGGATGTCGATCTCGCCAAGCTGAATGGCAACCCCAATCTCCCGGCTGAACAATCACCGGACTACATGAAGGCCATGGCCCAGCTTGACGAAATGAAACGCCAGCTCAGCCATGCGACGGTTCGTGCGCCATTCGATGGTGTTGTGACGGAAGTGGATTCTCTCCAGCCGGGTACGCTGGTCATTTCCGCGATGTCGGCGTTTTCCACCACCAGCGCCGTCGGCCTCGTCTCCGATCAGGATATCTGGGTGGAAGCGAATATGAAGGAAACCGACCTGACGCACGTTCACGCCGGCCAGCCGGTGGAAATTACGATCGACACCTATCCAGGCAGAACATGGAAAGGCGTGGTGCAATCGATCAGTGCCGCCAGCGGGTCGGCCTTTTCACCGCTTCCTGCGGAAAATGCGTCCGGGAACTGGGTCAAGGTTGTCCAGCGCATACCGGTTCGTATCGCCATCGGGCGCGCACAGGGTGGTCCCGTATTGCGGGCCGGTATGAGCACATATGTCTCGATCGATACCGGCCATCGCCGTTGGTACAGGCTTTTGAATAACTAGCGTCGAACAAGGCACTTCACATGAGAGTCGGCGCCGGATACTCGGCAGAAACATACGATAAGTTCGCGCTTCGCGTTGTTTTGATCTGTTCGATGGCCGGCGTCTTCATGCAGGCCCTGGATTCCACCATTGCCAACGTCGCGCTGCCCTATATGCAGGGCAGCTTGTCAGCTTCACGCGATCAGGTGACGTGGGTTCTCACGTCTTACATCGTCGCCGCGGCAATCATGACGGCGCCCGTGGGTTGGCTGGCTTCCCGCTTTGGCAAGAAGAATGTCGCGGTTGTCAGTCTTGCCGGTTTCACGATCGCCTCCATGCTGTGTGGCGCAGCGCAATCGTTGACCGAGATCGTCATCTTCCGGTTGTTGCAGGGCATGTTTGGCGCGGCGCTTAGCCCGTTATCACAGGCCATCATGCTGGATCTTTATCCCCCGTCGAAGCGCGGATCCATTATGGCGATCTGGGGGATGGGTGTGATGCTCGGCCCCATACTTGGTCCGACATTGGGTGGCTACCTCACCGATATGTATAGCTGGCGCTGGGTATTCTATGTGAACGTTCCGTTTGGAATTGCTGCGGTGACCGGAATTGCGCTCTTCTTCAAGGATTCCGCGCGCGACGAAACCATGCGGTTTGACTGGTTTGGGTTTTCGTTGCTGGCATTGGGGCTTGGCGCTCTGCAACTGATGCTGGATCGCGGCACGAGCAAGAGCTGGTTCGATTCGGGCGAGATCATCATAGAGGCCGTGCTTGCCGGGCTTTGTCTGTATCTTTTCCTTGTTCAGATGATCACGGCCAAGGAGCCGTTTATTCCTCGCGCGCTGTTCCTGGATCGCAATCTCGTCTCGTCGCTTCTCCTGATGTTTATTACGGGCGCCATTCTGGTGGCGAGTTCTGCTTTGCTGCCGCCTTATCTTCAGGATCTCGGCGGCTACTCGGTATTCGATTCAGGCCTTCTGATGGTCCCACGCGGTTTTGGCACCATGATTGCCATGATGTTCGCAGGGCGAATGGCTTTGCGGATCGAGCCGCGACTTCTCATTGGCGGTGGGATTGTCCTGCTCATCTGGTCTATGTGGGAGATGTCGGGTTGGCTGCCCAGTATCAATACGTGGGATCTGATTATTGTCACGTTCATTCAGGGTATCGGTATGGGTTTTGTGTTTGTACCGATGAATCTGATCGCGTTTGCGAGCCTCGATCAGCGATTGCGTACTGATGGAACGGCCATTTTGAGTCTTATGCGAAATGTCGGGTCGGCGATTGGCATTTCAACGACGACTTACGTTTTGACCAGTACGATGCAGATCAGCCATGCAGACCTTGCGGCGCACGTTACGCCGTTCAATCGTGCGCTTGGCGTAAATGCACAAAGTCTGTTCTGGAATCCGCAATTGCCGTTCGGTCTGGCGCAGATCGACGGCGTGATCCAGCAGAATGCGGCGGCTATCGCTTACTCAAACGATTTCCTGTTCATGTTTTTCATCTCGATCCCGGCAATTTTTGTCGTCATGTTCATGCGGAAAGTTGACCTCTCGCCGGATATGGCAGCAGAGGTGGTGGAATGATGAAACTGGCATTCATTGGACTTGGTGTGATGGGCTATCACATGGCCGGCCATCTGAAGGGGGCTGGCCATGACGTCACGGTTTTCAATCGCACGCGGGCGAAAGCCGAAGCTTGGGTAGCCACATTTGGCGGACGGCTCGCGGTCACGCCTGCTGAAGCTGCTTCGACCGCAGATTTGGTTTTCGCCTGTGTTGGGCGTGACGACGATGTGCGCGCGGTTACGACAGGGTCAAATGGGGCGTTCGCTGCGATGCGGCGTGGTGCCGTGTTTGTAGACCACACCACCGCGTCGGCAGCAGTGGCGCGCGAATTGGCTGATCGTGCACAAGCGGGCGGACTTGGGTTTGTCGATGCACCGGTTTCGGGTGGGGAACAGGGCGCGAAAAACGGTAAGCTCACCATTATGTGCGGCGGGGCGGCTGCCGACTACGCGAAAGCGGAGCCGGTTATGTCTGTTTATGCACGGCAATGCAGGCTTTTGGGATCGGCCGGTTCCGGTCAACTCGCCAAAATGGTCAATCAGATCTGCATTGCGGGTTTGGTGCAGGCGTTGGCGGAAGGGCTGAGCTTCGCACGCGCCGCCGGGCTCGACGCAGAAGCTGTGATCGATGTGATCTCCAAAGGCGCCGCACAGTCCTGGCAAATGGAAAATCGCTACAAGACGATGCTTGCGGGCGAATACGATCATGGATTTGCCGTCGAATGGATGCGTAAGGACCTTGGCATTGTGCTGGACGAAGCGCGGCGGAACGAAGCGGCGCTTCCGGTTACCGCGCTGGTAGATCAATTTTATGCGGAAGTGGAACAAATGGGCGGGCAACGCTGGGATACATCGAGCTTGCTTGCTCTTCTTGATCGTAAAAGGAGGGGTGGCTGATGGATGCGGCACCGAGACGATATCACCATGGGGACCTTCGCAACGCGTTGCTGGAGTCGGCGAGGGCGTTGCTCGAGGAGGACATCTCTGCGCTGAGCCTGCGCGCAGTTGCGCGCCGTGCTGGCGTAAGCCATGCCGCGCCGTATCGCCATTTTTCCAACCATGAAGCTCTGTTGGTTGAACTGGCCAAAGAAGGCTTTATGGAATTGCGGACTGAAATCGCCAACGCATCCGTAACGCGCAACTTTGAAACCGACCGGATTACGACAATCGGCGCGGCTTACGTACGCTTTGTGGCGCGCCGTCCGGCGCTGGCGCGATTGATGTTCGGGCCGCAATTGCCCAACCGCGAAAAATTCCCGGAATTGGGGGAGGCCGCGGATGGTGTCGGCACGGAAATCGGCCGGGCATTGCAGGACGCCGCTGCCGGTCTCGCCGTCTGGGCCGCGATCCATGGCCTTGCAATGTTGATCCTGGAAAACGTGATCGATCTCGGTCAGCGCCGCGCGGGCCTTGACGTATTACCGTCACGGGCTGAGATCGTTTTGCGAAGTCTGTTTGCGGTCGAGCGGACCTGAACCGGTTTGCCTTAGGCGCTGCGCAACAGACGTGCAGCTTCCGGTGCGAAGTAGGTCAGGATGCCGCTTGCGCCGGCGCGTTTGAAACCAAGCAGGCTTTCAAGGATCACACGATCCCTGTCCAGCCAGCCGCGCTCGATCGCTGCCATCAGCATCGCGTACTCCCCCGATACCTGATAGGCAAAGGTAGGGACGCCGAAATGCGCACGCACCCGGTGAACCAGGTCAAGATAAGGCATACCCGGCTTGACCATGACCATGTCGGCGCCTTCCGCGATATCCAGCGCGACTTCGCGCAACGCTTCATCGCCGTTGGCCGGATCCATCTGATAGGTTCGCTTGTCGCCGGTCAGTGCCTTGGCCGACCCCACGGCATCGCGAAACGGGCCGTAAAATGCACTGGCGTACTTGGCCGCATAGGCCATGATCATTGTGTTCTTGTGGCCCGCTTCTTCGAGTGCGGCCCGGATGGCGCCAATGCGCCCGTCCATCATATCGGATGGCGCGATGATGTCGCATCCAGCGTCAGCCTGCACCAAGGCCTGCCGAACCAGAATGTCGACGGTTTCATCGTTGGATACATAGCCGTCGATGAGAATGCCGTCGTGGCCGTGCGTCGTGTAAGGATCGAGTGCGACATCGCAAAGAATCCCGATACCGGGGACGCTCTCTTTAATGGCGCGAACCGTGCGGCATACAAGGTTGTCAGGATTGGTCGCCTCGCGGCCATCTTCCGTTTTCAATCCGGGATCGGTGTAGGGAAAAAGGGCGATCACCGGAATCCCCAGCGCAACCGCTTCTTTGGCCGCCTCAACCGCAAGGTCGGTGGTAAGTCTTTCGACACCCGGCATGGATGGCACGGGCTCTCGCCGTGTGCTGCCATCGACGACAAAGATCGGCCATATAAAGTCGGCTGGCGAGAGGTTCGCTTCCGCGACAAGCCGGCGGGACCACGCATGCTGCCGCAGACGGCGCATTCTGGTCCTTGGAAAGCCGGGAGTGTCATGCATGATTGTTCCATGAAGCCGTCCGGGGCCGTTGTCAATGGCCTCTGAAAAGAGGGCCTTGCACATGCGGCTTCCGGGAGGAATGGTGCGCAGGTTGAGAAAGGACATCAGTTATCCGGTGAGGTTTTGATGGATTTCGGATTGAGCGACGACCAGCGGGCCATAGAGGACGCCGCGCGCCGCTTTGCGGTAGAGCGACTGGCTCCGCACGCCGCGGAGTGGGACGCGCGCGAATATTTCCCTGTCGAAACATTGCGCGAGGCTGCGGCGCTTGGTTTCGCAGGCATTTATGTGAAAGGCGATGTTGGCGGATCGGAGCTTTCGCGGCTGGACGCGGCCATCATTTTTGAAGAGCTTTCCGCGGGCTGCACGTCCACGGCGGCGTTCATCTCCATTCACAACATGGCGTCCTGGATGATCGATCGCTTCGGCGGGGAGGCATTGCGTCAGCGCTTTCTGCCGCGGCTTGCGGCGATGGAACTGATTGCCAGTTATTGCCTGACGGAGCCCGGCTCCGGTTCGGATGCCGCCAGCCTGAAAACACGCGCCGTTCGCGATGGCGATCATTACGTGCTGAATGGTTCCAAGGCATTCATCTCCGGCGCAGGCGTGTCGGACATCTATGTTTGCATGGTGCGCACGGGCGGGGATGGACCGAAGGGTATTTCGTGTCTTGTGGTGGAGAAGGGGGCACCGGGTCTTTCGTTCGGCAAAAAGGAACGGAAGATGGGCTGGAACAGCCAGCCGACAGCCCAGGTCATCTTTGAGGATTGCCGCGTCCCGGTGGAAAACCGAATTGGTGCCGAAGGGGATGGCTTCTCCATCGCCATGATGGGATTGGATGGCGGGCGCATCAATATCGGTGCCTGCTCCGTTGGCACAGCACGCGCGGCGCTGGAAGAGGCGCAAACCTATGCGCGGGAGCGCAAGCAATTCGGCCGCGCGATTGCGGATTTTCAGGCGTCGCAGTTCAAACTGGCAGATATGGCGACGGAGCTTGAGGCCGCGCGCCTGATGATCCGGAACGCAGCGGCAGCGCTGGATGCGCGGAGCCCACGGGCCACCATGCTATGCGCCATGGCCAAACGTTATGCCACCGACACGGGGTTCAAAATCGCGAATGATGCCCTGCAGTTGCACGGTGGTTACGGCTATCTGAAGGATTTTCCGGCAGAGCGCCATGTGCGTGATTTGCGGGTTCATCAAATCCTGGAAGGCACGAACGAAATCATGCGGGTGATCGTTGCCCGCGAGCTGGGCCGCCAATGACAACCACGAACGACGCGGAAGTGCTCTTTGAGCGAAAGGGCGCCATTGGGCAGATTGTACTGAATCGGCCAAAGGCGCTGAATGCGCTTACGCATTCGATGTGCATCGCCATGAAAGCCCAGCTTGCGGATTGGGCTGCCGATGAGGCGGTCAGGGCGGTCGTTGTCAGTGGTGCAGGCGAGCGGGCCTTTTGTGCAGGCGGTGATATTCGCGCGCTTTATGAATCGGGGAAGGCCGGTACGCCTTATGCGCTGTCGTTTTATCGTGATGAATACATCCTGAACGCAGCGATACGGCATTTTCCAAAGCCGTATATCGCATTGATCCATGGCATTGTGATGGGCGGCGGCGTCGGCGTGTCGGTGCATGGCAGCCATCGGATAGCGGACGAGAGCACTGTGTTCGCCATGCCTGAAACCGGCATCGGCCTGTTTCCCGATGTTGGCGGAAGCCATTTTTTGCCACGGTGCCCGGGCGAGATCGGCATGTATCTGGCGTTGACGGGCGCACGTCTCAAGACGGCGGATGCGCTTTATGCCGGTGTCGCGACGCATTTCGTCCCAAAAACGTCCTGGGACGCATTGATCGCCGGGCTGGCTGATGGCGATGCGCCGGATGCCGTGCTGGGCAGGCTGGCAAAGGCAGTGCCCGACGCGCCATTGGCGGGATACCGGCAATCGATCGACAGGCTGTTCGCGGGAAATTCGGTGGAAGCGATTTTGGATGCGCTGGACGCCGACAGCAGTACATGGGCGCGCGAGACGGCACAGACCATCCGCACCAAATCGCCGACCAGCCTGAAGATCACCTTTCGTCAATTACGTGAAGGCAGGCGAAAGGAATTCGACGATTGCATGCGGATGGAATACCGGATGGTGAACCGCATCATCGCGGGACATGATTTCTACGAAGGCGTGCGCGCGACGATTATCGATAAGGATGGCAGCCCGAAATGGAGTCCCGTTGCGCTGGAAGACGTGGCGGCGCCGGCGGTGGATGCCTATTTTGCCCCGCTTGGACAGGGAGAACTGGCTCTCGATTGAGCCGCAGAGGAGGAACGAACGGAAATGGCAACAATCGGATTCATTGGCGTCGGCAATATGGGCGGCCCGATGGCGCGGAACCTGCTGAAGGCTGGATACAGGCTGCAGGTATTCGACCTGAGTGTCGAAGCTGTCAGGCATGTGACCGACGCAGGCGGCAAAAAAGCCGCCAGTGCCGTGGATGCGATTGCCGGTGCTGATGTTGTGATCTCCATGTTGCCGGCAGGCCGGCATGTTCGTGATGTCTATTTGAGCGATGATGGCGTTCTGGCGAAGGCCGCACCGAACACGTTGTTGATCGACTGTTCCACCATCGACATTGATTCCGCGCGTGCCGTGCATCAGGCGGCAGAGGCGAAGGGCTTCGATTTTCTCGATGCGCCGGTCTCCGGCGGTGTTGGCGGGGCGGAAGCGGCAACGCTCGCCTTCATGTGCGGTGGCAGTGACAAGGCGTTCGCACGCGCCAAGCCGGTTCTGGATAACATGGGCAAGCGTATCGTTCATGCCGGCGGAGCGGGTGCGGGGCAGGCGGCGAAGATCTGCAACAACATGTTGCTGGCGGTCTCGATGATCGGTACCTGCGAGGCTTTCGTGCTGGGGGAGAAGCTGGGCCTCGATCCGCAAAAGCTGTTCGACATCATGTCGGCGGCGTCGGGTCAATGCTGGTCTCTCACGACTTACTGCCCGGTGCCGGGGCCGGTGCCGGCGGCGCCGTCCAACCGCGACTATACCGGCGGGTTTGCCACGGCACTGATGCTGAAGGACCTGAAGCTCGCGCAAGGGGCCGCACAGGGCGCGGGCGCTGCAACGCCGCTCGGCGCGGAGGCTGCCCAGCTTTATGCCCTTCTGGCTGCCAAGGGCCACGCCGGTCTCGATTTTTCCGGCATTATCAAGATGCTTCGCGGCGAGCTTTAAGTCCTTCTTTATGCGCCGCCACGGAGGCGTTTACGCCCTCTTAACGAGTCGTCCCTAGTTTTAGACCAATAATAATTTGGTGGGCCTGCGTACGCGCAGGGGAGACGATGACAGCGATGGCCAATCCGCAGCTTGCGGCGGCGCTCGAGAACGCGTCCGCAACAGGAAACCTTTATCTTGAGACTCTCAATCTGATTGAGCGTCTTCACCGGCAATTGCTGGATGTGATCAAGGATGAACTTGACCGCAAGGATGAGCGCGAGATCAACAGCGTTCAGGCGTTGCTGCTGTTCAATGTCGGCGATCAGGAATTGACCGCCGGGGAATTGCGGACCCGCGGGCACTATCTGGGCTCGAACGTCTCCTACAACCTGAAAAAGCTGGTTGATGGCGGTTATATCCATCATGAGCGCTCGGCCGCCGACCGCCGTTCGGTTCTGGTACGGCTGACACCGAAAGGTGAAGCGGTGCGCGCCATGCTTGGCGAGCTGTTTCAGCGGCATCTGGGCTCGCTCTCCGCCGTTGGCAATGTCGAGGACAAGGACCTCGACGGCATTAACGCTGCGCTGCGCCGGCTGGAGCGTTTCTGGATCGACCAGGTTCGCTTCCGGCTTTAGCGGCAGGCGCTCCTACTTATTCCATTCCATATCTATTTCCGTCGCGGCCGGGTGGCCCGTCGCGGCAGCAAGCGATGGGCGGACCATCGAAAGGTGCGAAGCCTTTTCCGGTGTGCCGCTCTGAACAGAATTTTGCTGAGATAGGCAAGATGGGGTGAGGAGCCGTGCGCTGCAAGGGGGCGGGCAGGAAAATCCGCAAGCAGCGTAACGCTGGTGGGGGTTAAGCCACTGAATTCCCTGTGGCGGCGTGCCGAAGAATTTTACGCAAGCCTGAAACTGCTCTCACAGCTTTTCCTCATTCGTGCCACGATGGGCCGATGTCGAACCGGTCATCCCGCCCCGTTTCCATCGCCCGTGCCCATTGGAGCCATCATTGGCGGTTCTACGCCGCGATAGCGGTCGGCCTTGTGGTATTCGCTGCCTACAGCCCCGCCATCAGCTCCGTCAGGGTGGCGGCCGCAGGGGATGCTTTCTTCGTTACCTATCTGGCGGCCAGCGCGCTGCTGCTGTGGAGCACGGACACCCAGTCCCTGAAGCAGCGCGCCGATATCGAGGATGAAGGTGGGTTCATCGTCGTCCTGATTGCGCTGATCGTGATCGGATTTTGCAGCGCCGGGATTTTCAGCCTGCTCAACCAGAAACAATTGCCGGATGCCTTCGATTTCGCCCTGTCCATCGCCAGTGCACCGCTGGGCTGGTTGACGCTGCACACCATCGCCGCGTTTCACTATGCCAACCTCTATTACTTTTCGCCGGGCGGCCGGGGCGGGCGATGGGTGGCGCCGCTCGAATTCCCCGGCAAGGCGGAGCCCGGCGGGGTCGATTTTCTTTACTATTCCTTTGTGGTGGGGATGACGGCCCAGGTCTCGGATGTGCAGGTCTGCACCGCCCGGATGCGGGCGGTGACGCTGGCGCACGGTGTGGTGTCGTTCTTCTTCAACACGGTGCTGATCGCCATTGCGGTCAACGCGGTAGTTGCGAGCGCCTCTTAACTGGGCCGATTTCGCCGCAGATGGCCGGGAAATCCGGCCAGAACTGTGACAATTCGCTTTGGGCGAGGGCGGGCCTCAGGATTATGGTAGCGCCAGCCATGGGCGACGCTTGCGCCCGGCAGATGGATCGAAGCTATGGCCAATCGTTACCAGACCACATTCCGCAATGCTTTGGCGGGGTTGAAGCGCGAAGGACGCTACCGCGTCTTCGCCAATATCGTGCGCCAGCGCGGTGTCTTTCCCAATGCGGATTTCTATTCCGACGGCAATTCGCGGCCGATCACGGTGTGGTGCAGCAACGACTATCTCTGCATGGGCCAGCACCCCAAGGTGGTTGCCGCCATGCATGAGGCGATTGACCGGGCCGGTGCGGGATCGGGCGGGACGCGCAACATCTCCGGCACGACCCATTATCATATCGATCTGGAACACGAACTGGCCGACCTTCACGGCAAGGAAGCGGCACTGGTTTTCACCTCAGGCTTCGTTTCCAACGACACCACGCTGGCCACGCTGGCAAAGCTTTTGCCGGGCGGCATCATGTTTTCCGATGCGCTGAACCATGCCTCGATGATCGAGGGTATCCGCAATGGCGGCATGGAGAAGCGGATATTCCGCCACAACGATCTGGCTCATCTGGAACAGCTTTTGGCCGCGGCCGACCCGGACGCGCCGAAGGTGATCGCGTTTGAATCGGTCTACTCGATGGACGGCGATTTCGGGCCGATCGCGGCGATCTGCGATCTGGCCGAAAAATACAACGCACTGACCTATCTGGACGAGGTGCATGGTGTCGGCCTCTATGGCCCGCGCGGCGGCGGTGTTGCGGCCCGCGACGGCGCGATGCACCGGGTCGACATCATCGAGGGCACGCTGGCCAAGGCGTTCGGCGTGATGGGCGGCTATATCACCGCGTCCACCGAACTGGTCGACTGCATCCGGTCTTTCGCGCCGGGCTTCATCTTCACCACGTCCCTGCCGCCGGCACTGGTGGCCGGTGCGGTGGCGAGCATCCGCCATCTGAAGACGAGCAATGTGGAGCGCAATGCACTGCACGAGCGGGCCACCCGCCTGAAAAGGCTGATGGCGGAGGCGGGGCTGCCGGTGATGGATTCGCCGAGCCACATCGTGCCGCTGTTCGTGGGCGATGCCGTGCTGTGCAAATCGGTCTCCGATACGCTGCTGCGCGACCACGCGATCTATGTGCAGCCGATCAACTATCCCACCGTGCCACGGGGTGCGGAGCGGCTGCGCTTCACGCCATCGCCCAAGCATGACGATGCGGCGATGGACAGGCTGGTGGCGGCGCTGGATCAGGTGTGGACTGCGCACAAGCTCGCCCGCGCAGCTTGAAAGGGACGCGGGCCTTTTGGCCGCTGGCGGTGTCGCTCGTCGCTCATGGACGGTATGTCCACATCGCTCCTCTCTCCTGGCCAGCAATCAAAAATGCCCAGCGTCGCGACCTATCGCGTAGCTGAACCTCAGCCCCGGCGGCGGGATTTCGCGGGCGGCGCATTGCGGCCGAGACCGATTTTCTTGGCGAATTCCGAACGCTGGGCCGCGTAGTTGGGCGCGACCATCGGGTAATCGGCGGGCAGGTTCCACTTCGCGCGATAATCTTCCGGCGTCATGTTGTAGTTCGAGCGCAGATAGCGCTTGAGCATTTTGAGTTTTTTGCCGTCTTCCAGACAGACGATGTATTCGGGCGTCACCGAACGCTTGACCGCAATGGCGGGCTTTTGCGCCGCCGAAGCCTCGATCGCCGGGGCGCTGCCGAGGCTGCCGAGCGTGGCGTGAACGCTCTTGATCATGGCGGGCAATTCCGAGGCCGGAACGGTGTTGTTGCTGACGTAAGCAGAGACAATTTCGCTGGCCAGCCGGAGCAACTCGTCTTCTTTTGGCGATGACGGGTCGTGAACAACAGACATCAGGAATACTCCAGCTGATACGGTGAACATTCCGGACCATTCCTATGAGATTTGCTGGCCCGGGAATCAAGTAACCGTTGCGATGACCAAGGAATTCTATCGCTGGATATCCTTCCTTTGCAGTATAGGCCGTCGCCGGTGACCGATATTTGACTGTCCGACTATTCCGATTGTGACGCCTCCTCATCGCCCGTAAGGGTCGCAATTGTGGAAAGTCTGTACCGGCCGGCTGCTGCGGCGCGATTTTGGCCTATGCCGGCAATGGCGGGGCAGAAATGCGGGTCGAGAACAAAGCGCCATCTGGCGCAACATCTGGTAAAGCGATAGGGGTAGGGCCGCGATAGATGTGGGGCTGCCGCGAGGCCTGGGGCCCGGCGCCCGCCAAAGCTTGGGGTGAAGGATGGCTGTTTCGATGAGTGCCGCAAATACGCAGGATTCCGGGTTTTTCACGCAAGGGTTGGCCAGTGCGGACCCTGAAATTGCTGGCGCCATCCAGGATGAGCTGGTTCGCCAGCAGACCAAGATCGAGCTGATCGCCTCCGAAAACATCGTCTCCAAAGCTGTGCTGGAAGCGCAGGGCTCGATCTTCACCAACAAATATGCCGAGGGCTATCCGGGCAAACGCTACTATGGCGGCTGTGAGTATGCCGATGTGGTGGAGAATCTGGCGATCGAGCGGGCCAAGAAGCTGTTCGGGGCCAATTTCGCCAATGTGCAGGCCAATTCCGGCAGCCAGATGAATCAGGCGGTGTTCCTGGCGCTGCTGAACCCCGGCGACACCTTCATGGGGCTGGATCTGGCCGCGGGCGGGCACCTGACCCACGGCTCCCCGGTCAATATGAGCGGGAAGTGGTTCAAGCCGGTCTCCTATGGCGTCAGGCGGGACGATCATCGCCTCGACATGGACGAGATCGCGAAGCTCGCCCGCGAACACAAGCCCAAGCTGATCGTGGCGGGTGGCACCGCTTATTCGCGGTTCTGGGATTTCAAACGCTTCCGCGAGATTGCCGACGAGGTGGGTGCCTATCTGATGGTGGACATGGCCCACTTCGCCGGGCTGGTTGCGGGCGGGGTGCACCCGAGCCCGGTGCCGTATGCGCATGTCGTAACCTCCACCACCCACAAATCGCTGCGTGGCCCCAGAGGCGGGCTGATCCTGAGCAATGACGAGGCGATGGCGAAGAAGATCAATTCCGCCATTTTCCCCGGCCTGCAGGGTGGGCCCTTGATGCATGTGATTGCGGCCAAAGCGGTGGCGCTGGGTGAGGCGCTCAGGCCCGACTTCAAGATTTACGCGAAGAACGTGGTCGAGAATGCGCGCGCGCTGGCCGAAACGCTGAAGAGCGAGGGGCTCGACATCGTGTCGGGCGGCACCGACAACCATCTGATGCTGGTCGATCTCCGGCCCAAGAAGGCGACCGGGAAGTTCACGGAGAAGGCGCTGGATCGCGCCGCGATCACCTGCAACAAGAACGCCATCCCTTATGATCCTGAAAAACCGTTCGTGACTTCGGGCATCCGGCTCGGCACACCGGCGGCAACCACACGCGGTTTCGGCCCGGCCGAATTCCGCGAGGTCGGCAAGCTGATCGCCGAAGTGGTGAGCACGCTGGAGGGCAAGAATTCCGAAGAGGGCGATCCTGCCGTGGAAGCGAAGGTGCGGGCCCGCGTGACCGAACTCTGCCGCCGTTTTCCGATTTATCAGTAGGATTATCTCATGCGCTGCCCGTTTTGCGGTCACGACGACAGTCAGGTCAAAGACAGCCGCCCGAGTGAGGACAATTCCGCCATCCGCAGGCGGCGTCATTGCCCGGCCTGCGGCGGACGCTTCACCACCTTTGAGCGTGTGCAGTTGCGCGAACTGATCGTGGTGAAGAAGAACAATCGCCGCGAGCCGTTCCTGCGCGAGAAGCTGGAACGCTCCATCACCCATGCCTTGCGCAAACGCCCGGTGGAGGGCGAACGTGTCGACCGCATGATCACCGGTATCGTGCGCCGGCTGGAGAGCATGGGGGAGAACGAGATCCCGTCGACCGTGATCGGCGAACTGGTGATGCAGGCGCTCGCCAGCCTGGACAAGGTGGCCTATGTCCGCTTCGCCTCGGTCTACAAGAATTTCCGCGAGACCAAGGATTTCGAGGCCCTGATCGGCGAGATGGAAGGCAGCATCGAACGGGATTAGGCACAGCCTCTTTTGTGCGCCCAAGCTGCGCCCCCGCCTGCGGGGGAGCTGTCAGCGAAGCTGACTGAGGGGGGACGTACGACGCCCCCTCCGTTCCTTCGGAACACCTCCCCCGCGCCGCGGGGGAGGATGACTGTGGCGGTGGACGATCGATGGCGGCCATCACCGCGCGGGCGAGGCGGATGTGTGCCCACATCTGCCGGAGGTGGCGGCGGAAGGCGGCCTGTTCGGCCAGTGCCGCGCGGCTGCGGCGGCCATGTTTCCACGCATTGGTGTTGCCGGGCTGGCCGCCGCGTTTGCGCTTGCCGCTCACAATAGCTGCGGTCATGGCTGCCAGATCCGCGGCGCCTCATTCGTTTGACGGAATTTTTCGTTTTCACGCTCCGCGGCCTCGCGCGTGCGGATCTGAAGCTCCACCTCGCGGCGCACATCCTCCCAGGTTTTTTTCGCTGGCGGTCTTTTATAGTATTCGTTTGACGGTTTTTTCTGTTCACGCCGCAGCAGGAGCGCGGCAGCCGCGATGTTGGCCCGCATCAGGCGGGTGGCGCGGTCCATCGCCATGAAGCGGGTGTCGATGCCGACATCGCGATCGATGGCGACCCTTTCGCATTCGGCGAGGAAGGTGCGGTTCACCCGCAGGCCGTCCGCCAGCTGGGTGGCGAGCACATCCATCGTGAAAGGCATCTCGGGTTCGGGGTCGGTGAGGTTGTCGTGCATGTCATTCTCCTTCTTCGTGCAAGGGTGAAGGAGATGGGATGACAAGCAAGCAATAAAAAGGGGCAGCGTAACGATGGTGGGGGTTAAGCCCTTGAAATATCGGCCTGCGACAAAACTCACGAATTGTTACTATGCAACGGTTTGACTGCTTCCGCGCCGTTGGCGCACCTCCCCCGCATAAACGGGGGAGGGGCACCGCGATCAATCAGTCGCCGTAATCGTCATCGTCGTAAGCGGGATAACCGGGGCCGTTGTCATAAGGGCTGCTGTAATAGCCGCCATTATCATAGGCACCGTTATCATAGCCGCGGCCGTCATAAGCACCGGGCGGATAATCGTAGCGGTCGTAATAGGGATCGGGGCCACCATAAGCGGGACCGTTATAAGCAGGACCTCCGTAAGCAGGGCCGCTGTAATAGGCATCCGAGCGATTGTTCTGGGACGAAATCACCGCGAGCGCGCCGAGCGCCAGAACGCCAAGCCCGATGCCCAGGGCAGCGTCATTGCCGCCATGGTGGTGCGACCAGCCATGATGGTGACCGCGTGACCAGCCACGATAGGAGCCTGCCGAAGCAACTGTGGTTCCGGCAAGCAGGGCCGCAAGCGAGAGCGCGATAACGCGTTTCATGGCGAAACTGTCCTTTCCCGTATCCGGTGTTCGCCCGGTTGGGCGGATCAGCGGATTGCGCCACTATGATGGGGCCGAGTTGAACGGGGCCTGAACGGTTTTTGTCAGGATCGTGGCGGCCCCCTCCGTCTCGGATGCTCACGCATCCTCGCCACCTCCCCCGTAACAACGGGGGAGGATAACGTGCAGTATAATAACATCCTCCCCCGTTGTTACGGGGGAGGTGCCGGAGCGAAACGGAGGCGGAGGGGGCATGCGGTGCAAGGAGAATCGGGCACGGCCGCTGGCGAAGGCATTGCGGGGGCGCATGCCGAAAGCGGAAGTGATCCTGTGGTCACGCCTGCGCCGGAACGGGCACGGCTTTCGCATTCGGCGTCAGCATCCTGTAGGCCCTATATCGCCGACTTTGCCTGCGTGCCGGGACGGCTTGTCATCGAGGTGGATGGTGCGACACATGCCAGCGATAAAGAGGTTGCGTATGACAACAGGCGCGATGCGTATTTGCATAGGCTGGGCTGGCGTGTGATGCGCATCCGCAACGAGGACATTTATAGAAATCTGGACACTGTTCTCGATGCCGTTTGGGCGGCGTTGCATGCCCCCTCCGCCCATCTGCAGCCTGCGGCTTCAATGGGCACCTCCCCCGCACGCGGGGGAGGAGAAGACAACACGGAATGATGC
>Ga0209930_1002934_pt1 | contig 18304 bp, 21 predicted proteins | sample ThiBiot_500_biof_2_FD_183948 | JGI IMG/M metagenome (GOLD analysis project Ga0209930, IMG submission 183948) | Wastewater bioreactor microbial communities from Cape Town, South Africa - Thiocy_cont_500_biof (SPAdes) | ecosystem: Engineered > Bioreactor > Thiocyanate-remediating >... | reverse complement strand
CACCAGGCGGCCATCGCCGAGCCGCACCTGGTGTGGGCCTTCGAGCGTCGCGCGGGTCTGCACCAGCGTCGCGCCCGAGCGCTCGAGATTGCGGATATAGGCAGCGTTGAGCGCGTCGATCACCCGGTCCTTGCCGGCGACGAGGCTCGGCCAGTCGAAGCGCGGCGCCTCGGGAAGCGTCCAGCCAAAACCGGCGGCGTCCTCGAACTCCTCGGTGAAGCGCGAGGCATAAACGAACAGCTTCTTGGGCACGCAGCCGCGGATGACGCAGGTGCCGCCGACCCGGTCCGCCTCGGCGACCATGACTTTGGCGCCATGCTGCGCGGCGATGCGTCCGGCGCGCACGCCGCCCGAACCCGCCCCGATCACGAACAGGTCGACGTCGAATTCGGTCATTGGCTTGCAGGCCCCTTCAGGCTGTCAGACTGCCAGGCTTTCGGACTGCGCAGCCGATCAGAGATCGACGCCCTCCTCGCGGGACTTCTCGTAGAGCTCTTCGCCGACGCGATCGGACCAGCCCTTCACGGACTGCAGCGTCTCGGCGACGACCTTGGGGCCGATCTCGGCGAGCTTGGCGCCGGCCGGGCTCTTGTAGAAGGCGGTGATCGCGTTGAGCTCGTCCTCGGTGAAGTATTTCGCCCAGATGCGCGCGACGTCGTTGTCGAGATCGTTGCGGCGCGGCACGAGGTCGATGGCTTCCTGCTCGACGACCTGGCCGATCAGCTGGTGCTGGTCGGGACGCAGGCGGATCAGGCGGTTCTGAACCTGCTGCGAGAGCAGCGGCAGCAGATTGTCGAAGCCCTTCGAGGTCTTCGCGGCCTGGACGGCGGCGACGGCCGCCTTCAGGTGCGACTCGGTCACTTCCTGGGCGTTCGCGGCGGCGACGCAGCCGACCATGAGGCCGAGCGCGACCACGGCGGCGCGGAACGACGTTGTGATGAAAGTCATGAAACCGGCTCCCTTCGGGGCGAAAAGTTCAGGCGCCCAACCAGACGACGCCATCGGGACGGGCGATCACGGCAGCAGTCGCGAGGCCGATGAAGAGACCATGTTCGACCACCCCCGGAATCGCCGCCAGGGCAAGGCTCATGGCTTCTGGCTCGCGAATGAGGCCAAAAGATGCATCGATGATGGCGTGGCCGCCATCGGTGACGAAGGGGGCGCCATCGGCGGCCACGCGCCGTTTCAGCGTCACCTGCTGGTCGAGACGGCGCGATGCCGCCTCGATGGCGAGGAGGGTCGCGCCGAGGCCGAAATGGTTGACCTCGATCGGCAGCGGGAAGGCGCCGAGGCGGTCGACGAGCTTCGAGCCGTCGGCGATGACGATCATGCGGTCGGACGCCGCGGCGACGATCTTCTCGCGCAAGAGCGCGCCGCCGCCGCCCTTGATGAGCTGCAGCGAGCGGTCGAGCTCGTCGGCGCCGTCGATGGTGAGGTCGAGATGCGGCGTCTCGTCGAGGGTCGTCAGCGGAATGCCTTCCTCGCGGGCGAGCTTCGCGGTGCGCTCGGAAGTCGGGACGCCGACGATGTCGAGGCCGGCGCGCACGCGCTCGCCGAGGCCGCGGACGAGATGGACGGCCGTCGAGCCAGTGCCGATGCCGAGCTTCATGCCGCTCTCGACATGCTCCAGCGCCGCCAGCGCAGCCTGCCGCTTGAGATCGTCGGTGTCGGTCATTCCTCGCCCTCGCCTCGCGGCCCCCGGCCTGCCGGAGCCGTGTGTTAGCACGGGGTCAAGGCCGCGCCAACGCCCGGCCTTTGCGTCGGCCGTCGCCTTGCGCCCTTGTCGCCGCGATGGTCGCGGCTATGCTCGCCGCGCCCTTCAGAATGGAACCGACGCCCGATGCGCCCCACCATCGTCTTCGATCTCGACGGCACGCTGGTCGATACCGCCGCCGATCTCGTCGCCACGCTCAATGTCATCCTCGAGCGCGAGGGCCTCGACGCGGTACCCTATGCCGAGGCGGTGCCGATGGTCGGCCATGGCGCGCGCGTCCTGATCGAGCGCGGGCTCGCCGCCAATGGCGCCAGCCGCGAGGCGGCGATCATCGATCGCATGTTCGACGACTATATCGCGCATTACGCCGCCAATATCGCGCTCGGCAGCCGGCCCTTTCCCGGCGTCGTCGCGGCGCTCGATGCCTTCGCGGCGCGCGGCTGGCTGCTCGCGGTCTGCACCAACAAGCTCGAACACCTGTCGCTGAAGCTGCTCGGCGAACTCGGCCTCGCCGACCGCTTCGACGCCATCTGCGGCGCCGATACCTTCCTGGCCCGCAAGCCCGACCCGATCGCGCTCACCGAGACCATCCGCCGCGCCGGCGGCATCGCCGAGGCGGCGATCATGGTCGGCGATTCCCGGACCGACATCGACACGGCCAAGGCCGCGGCGATCCCCGTGGTCGCGGTCGATTTCGGCTATACGCCGGTGCCGGTGACCGAGCTCGGCCCCGACATCGTCATCAGCCACTATGACGATCTCGTAGCCGCCGTCGCACAGCTGCGGCCGGATCTCTTCGCCAAAGGCTGAACGCGGTTATCGCAAGCCGGCTCCGAAATGGCAGCCGCAGCCATAATAGCGGCGGACGGCGCGCTTCATGGCCGCCGTTGCGGCATCGTCGGGCGGCGCAGCGCTCCATGAGCGCCTGGCCTCGGCGATCAGCTCAGCCTCCAGCGCCGGGCGGTCGACGGTGACGCAGCGGCCATCGGCGACGATCACCCGGCCGCCGACGATGAGGCGGCGGATATGCTTCCGCGTCGCCCTCGTCAACAGGACATTGGTCGGATCGGCATCTTCGGCGAGGACATCGGGCGTCATGGCGGCATAGTCGAGTTCGAGGATATCGGCCGGAGCGCCCGGCGCGATCCTGCCGCCGCCATCCTCGCCGATCACCGCGCGGCGGCCATCGATGGTCGCGCCCTCGAACAGCCGCGCCGTCGTCAGCACGTCGTCGAGGCCGAAGCCGCGATGGTTGAGCCAGACGAGCCGCATCTCGCGCAAAATGTCGTCGTCGTCATCGAGCGGCTGCGCGTCGAGGCCGATGCCGAAACGGGTGCCGGCCTTCAGGAAATCCGCCACCGGCGCGATGCCGGACCGAAGACGGAAATTGGACGAGGTGTTCACCGAGACGATGACGCCGCGCTCGGCGAGCAGCGCGCTTTCTTCCGCCGTCAGATAAACGCCATGGGCGATCGAGAGACGCGGCGAGAGGAGGCCGAGTTCGTCGAGCCGGCGGACGATGCCGTCCGGATAGGCATGGTCGGCCCATTCGCGCTGATAGCGCGTCTCGAGAAGGTGCATGTGAACACGCCGGCCGCTCGACGCCGATGCCTCGGCGATCGCGGCGAGCGAGGCATCCGACACCCATTGCGCGCCGACGGGGCAGTATTGGATGGAGAAGCGGTCGTGTTCGAACGCCGCCATCTCCTCCACGAGGCCAAGATAGGTGCGCACCTCCTTCGGCGGCCCGAGGCGGGCTTCCAGTCGGGGCCGGAGGGAGGGTTCGGCGGCGGCGAGGAAGGTTGCCTGGTCGCCATAGACGAGCGGGTTGCGGTCGGTGAAGGGCGCGGCGAAGGCGACATGGATGCCGACATCGGCCGCCGCGCGGGAGACCGCCTCGCATTCCTCGAGGATGCGGCTCTCGTCCTGCGGTCCATGGCTGTGATTGGTGGCGCAGATGCCGCCCTCGGCCATGCGGGCGAAGGCAACGACGGCGCGGCGATAGGCATCGAGCTTCGGCTCGCGCGACAGCGTCGGAATCCAGGCTTCGAGGGCATCATCGACGGCGCCGAAGGCGAGCGTCCTGAGGCCGCGGCCATGGTCATGCGCATTGACCGGGGCGGCGATCGCCATTGTTCCCGGCGCAGCGCCGTTGAGCGGCGCGATGGCGGCGATACGGCCGTCCTCGATGGTGATCCGCGCCGGACCGCTCGCCGGCGCCATGCCGGGCTCAGCCAGGATGGCGCCGACATCGAGTTCGGCAGGCGACGAAAATTGAGGCACGGCCACGCTTCCTTCCGCTGCCGCGCGGGGGCGCGCGGCGTCCGGCCGGGCGTCTTTTTGTCGACAAAGCCCGGCAATCCAGCGATCCATCGATCAATCGCCAGATTGTCGAAAGCAGATTCCGTGCCAGCGGAGGGAGGCTCCGTCAGCCGGTCGGACCCTGGTTACCGTCTTCGTCCCCGGCTTCCGGCATCATGCCGCTGCCGATCGTGGCGTCCGGATTGACGAGGTCGGGGCGGGCATGCGGCCCGGCGGCGGGCAGCTCAGGCTCGACATGGCCGCCTTCGACCTGCTCGGCCTCGGCCCAGAATTCCTCCGCCCGGCCTTCGGGCGAGCCGGCGGCGAGCCAGAGATGATAGGCTCGTTCACGCACGCGTTCTTCGAGATCGGCCATGGTTGTCCTCCTCCATGCGGCATGGGTTCATGCCCCGTGATCATGGAGGTCCAACGTGACGGGGATGCGATGGTTCAGACGCCGAGCTTCGCGAGCGCCGCGTCGAGCCCGTCGCGGGAGAAGTCGAAGCTGACGGTCTTGCCGCTCTTCAGCACCATTTCCGTCGAGATCCGGCCGGACCGGCGCAACAGCGCGATGAAATCGCCGGCGAGCCGGGCGCGGACTTCGCAGGAATGCGCGCCGCAGGCCGTGAAGGGAACCGTCTTCGGCCGTCCGTCGCCCATGATCAGCGTCATGCCACGATCCACCATGACGCTGGTCGGCGCGGTCCAGACGGCGAAAAGGCCATCGGCGCTGTGCTCGATTGTCCAGGAAGTCTCGACCAGCGGATCGTCCGGCTGGCTGAGGCTCTGCGAAGCGGTGCAGAAGCTTGCCTCCGGCCGGTCGCAGGCGGCGATCCAGCCGCGCGGCGTCAGCGGCGGCGGCGGCAACGTCGCCGAGGGCGCGACGAGGCGGACAGGCTCCGGCTGCGCGGCAAAGGGCCGGGCCGGCCCTGTCGCCACCGGGGCGGCTATCGAACCGGTGGCGACCGGATCGACATTGGCAACGGGCGCCGGCGCGGCATGCTTCACGAGACGGATATCGGTCGATTGCGGCTGGATCGACGGCGGCGGCGCCGACATGGCGATCAGCGTCGGAGGCGTCTCTTCAACGCCGCCATTGATGCCGAAAAGGGTGCGAGCCGCCATCAGCGTGCCGTCGGACTGCCACAGGATGACCGCCACCACCAGAGCAACGACCGTCAGCCCCTCGACCACGCGGTAGAAGGTCGAGCGCGGATCCGGAGGCTCAAGCTCGTCGAACGAGTCGCTCATGCGTGACACGGGGGGAGTCCGGTGAATCGACCGCTCAACAATCAGTAATCTTGGTTAAGATTTACTTGATGGCGTCGAAAGCCGATGCGAAGCCGGCGAGCGGAAGCGCGACACGGACAGGCGTCTTGTCGAGACCGGAGAAGACAAGCGCGAGCGTCTTGCCCGCGGACATCATGGCAGCGAACTCAGCCGGCAGCGGCGCGCCGGCATAGCAGCCGGAGGGATCGCAGGTCTGCAGCGGCAGGGACCGGGCGCCCGCTCCGTCGACATCGATGGTAACGCCGCCTTCCAGCGAGAGGCCGAGCGGCAGGCGGATCATCACGACCGGCCGCCGCGTATCGGCAGGAACGCGGACCGTCACCGAGGCAACGAGTTGGCCGCTCCCGGACAGGACCGCACGCTGGGTCAGTTCGCAATCCGGCGCCGCGGCACGCGCCACCGAGACGCAACTCGCCGCCCAACCAGGCTTGCCGGGCGCAGCATCCTCAGCCCATGCCGCGAGCGGCCCGCCAGTCACGGCGAGGCTGAAGGCAACAAGCGCCGGCAGGAGACGAATCGGCGGGCGAGGAGGCTGCATGCGGCCAGTCTCCCCACCGAAGCGGCCGGCGCAAGAGCGGCCTCAGCCCTGTTGCCTGCGGCCAAGCAGGGTCAGCGCGTTGATCGTCACGAGCACCGTCGCGCCGGTATCGGCGAGGATCGCCGGCCAGAGACCGGTGATGCCAAGCAGCGTCGTCACCAGGAACACCGCCTTGAGGCCGAGCGCGATAGCGATGTTCTGGTGAATCTTGCTCATGACGCGCCGCGCGAGGCGGATGAGCCGGGCGACATCGCTGATGCGGCTGTTGAGCACCGCGGCGTCGGCGGTCTCCAGCGCGACATCGGTGCCGCCGCCCATGGCGATGCCGACATCGGCGGCGGCGAGCGCCGGCGCATCGTTGATGCCGTCTCCGACCTTGGCGACATGGAGGCCCTTGGCGCGCAGTTCCGTGACGATGCGCTGCTTGTCGGCAGGGAGCAGCTCGGCCCGCACCTCGATGCCCATGTCACGGCCGACCCGCTCGGCGGCCTTGGCATTGTCGCCGGTCAGCATGATCGCCGAGACGCCAAGCCCCTTCAGCGCCGCGAGCCCTTCCGCGGCGTCCGGCCGCGCCCCGTCGCGCACGGCAACGAGCGCCAGCGCACGGCCATCGGCCACGAGAACCGAGACGCTGTCGCCGGCGGCGGAGAGCGTATCGGCCCGCGCGAGCGCGGACGCGTCGAGCGCCTCCCTGCCCTCGCCCGCGGCGGCGGTGCCGAGGAAGAGCCGGCGGCCATCGACCTCGCCTTCGACGCCGCGGCCGGGCACGACCTTGACCGACCCGGCCTCGGGGACCCGGGCGTCCATCTCGGCGGCGCGCGTGACGATCGCCTTGGCCAGCGGATGGCTCGACCCGGTCTCGAGCGCCGCCGCGAGGGCGAGGATATCGGCCTCGGCCTCGCTTCCAAGCGGCACGACCTCGCTCACCACCGGCCGGCCGAGCGTCAGCGTCCCGGTCTTGTCGAAGGCGACGCGATCGATGCGGGCGAGCTGTTCGAGCACGGCGCCGCCCTTCATCAGCAGGCCCTGCCGGGCGCCCGAGGCGAGACCGGCCGCGATGGCCGCCGGTGTCGAGATCACCAGCGCGCAGGGGCAGCCGATGAGCAGCAGCGCCAGCCCCTTGTAGATCCACTCGTCCCAGCCGGCGCCGAAGAGGAGCGGCGGCACGACCGCCACCAGCGCGCCGACCAGCAGCACGGCCGGAGTATAGACGCGCGAGAAGCGGTCGATGAAGCGCTCGGTCGGCGCCTTCGATTCCTGCGCTTCCTCGACGAGGCGGACGATGCGGGCGATCGTGTTGTCCTTCGCAGCCGCCGTCACCTCGACGCGCAGCACGCCGTCGGCGTTGATCGTCCCGGCATAGACGGCGTCGCCGACGCCCTTCTTCTTCGGCACGCTCTCGCCGGTGACGGTCGCCTCGTCGAGCGCGCTCTCTCCAGTCAGGATGACGCCGTCGGCCGCGACGCGGTCGCCAGGCCGGACCATGATCACCATGCCCACCGCGAGGCTGTCGGCGGCGACGGTCTTGGTACCGCCGTCCGCCTCGACCAGCGCGGTCTCGGGAACGAGCTCCGAAAGGGCGCGGATCGACGACCGGGCCCGGCGCGCCGCGGCGCCTTCCAGCATCTCGCCGATCAGGAACAGGACGACGACCACCGCCGCCTCCTCGCTGGCCCCGATCGCGACCGCGCCGACGGCGGCGATCGTCATGAGCGTCTCGATCGAGAAGGGCGAACCGAACCGCGCCGCCATGAAGGCGCGGCGGGCGATCGGCACGAGGCCGACCAGCATGGCGAGCGCGAAGGGCCAGTGGCCGAACTGCGGCAGGGCAGCGACGACAATCCAGGCCAGCACGAAGCCGGCCGCGGCGGCGATCGTCAGCCGCGCCTTGCCGGTCCGCCACCAGGCGACACCATCCTCGTCCTCGTCGTCATGGCCGTGCAGGCCCGCCGGCATCGCGTCCTCGGCGGGGGCGGCGTGATCATGTTCCGCGTGGTCGTAATCCCCGTGGTCGTGATCCCCGTGGTCGTGGCCGTCATGATCGTGGTGGTCGTGATCTTGGTGGTCATGCGCAGCCTTCTGCCGCTCCGGCTCGGCCGCGCCGCCGATCAGCGCCGCGCGGTAGCCGAGCGCGGCGACGTCGCGCGTCACCGCCGGTGCGATGGCGGCCTCGCTGCGGCGCGACACGGTCATGGTGCCGGCGGCCACCGACACGCTGACTTCGACGACGCCGTCGATGCGCCGCACGGCGCGGTCGATCTTGGCGGCGCAGGCCGCGCAGTCCATGCCACCGATGCGGTAGCGCTCTTCCGTCGTGAGCGGCGCGTTCATCGCGAACCTCGCTTCCCTTGTATTCATCGAGGGAGAGGCTAAATGCTCTAGCGACTAGAGGATCAAGCGGGAAATTCACCGATGCGCGCAATCTCGATCGGCGCCGTCGCCAAGGCGACCGGCGTCAAGGTTCCGACGATCCGCTATTATGAGGAGGTCGGCCTGCTGCCGGCCGCCGACCGCACGGCGAGCAACCGGCGGTCCTATGACGAGACGACGGTACGGCGGCTGCGCTTCATCCGCCATGCGCGCGATCTCGGCTTTTCGGTCGATGCGATCCGGCAGCTGATCGACCTGTCGGACCAGCCGGATCGCTCCTGCGGCGATGTCGATTCGATCGCGCGGCTGCATCTCGCCGATATCGACGAGAAGATCGCCCGCCTGACGGCGCTGAGGAGCGAGGTCGAGCGCATGGTCGACGAGGGCGCGCATGGCCGCGTCGCCGACTGCCGCGTCATCGAGGTGCTCGGCGACCACGCCGCCTGCCTGCACGAGACGCATTGAGGCCCAGGGCCGCGCAACCCCCTCAACCCGGCACTCTCCTGCGCGGGAGAGGCCGGAGTGAGGGTCTACGCGTCGATCACGCCTTCGGGCGAAGCGCGCCCTGGGTGTTGAGATAGACCGAATAGAGGCTGGTCGTGCCGCAGATATAAAGGCGGTTACGCTTGCGTCCGCCGAAGCAGACATTGGCGACCACCTCCGGGATGCTGATCTTGCCGATCAGCGTGCCGTCCGGCGCGAAGCACTGGACGCCGTCGGCGGCCGAACTCCAGACATTGCCGTGGATATCGACGCGGAAGCCGTCGAAGAGGCCGGCATCGCAGGTCGCGAAGCGCCGCCCGGCGCCGACGCTGCGCCCGTCGGACGCCACCGGATAGACGCGGATGTCCGGCGAGCAATCAGCCTTGTGGGTGAGGCCGGTGTCGGCGACATAGAGCAGCTTCTCGTCGGGCGAAAAAGCGAGGCCGTTCGGGCGCACCATGTCGGTGATCACCGCCGAGACGGAGCCGTTCACCGGATCGATGCGGTAGACGTTGCAGGCGCCGATCTCGGAGATGGCGAAGTCGCCCTCATATTCGCCGTCGATGCCGTAGGTGGGATCGGTGAACCAGATCGAGCCGTCCGACTTCACGACGACGTCGTTGGGCGAGTTGAGCTTCTTGCCCTCGAAGCGGTCGGCGAGGATGCGGCGCGAGCCGTCATGCTCGATGCGCGTCACCGCGCGGCCGCGATGCTCGCAGGAGATCAGCCGGCCCTCGAGGTCGACCGTGTGTCCGTTGTGATTGTTGCAGGGCGTCAGGAAAACGGAGACCGATCCGTCGGTCTCGTCATAGCGCAGCAGGCGGTCGTTCGGGATGTCCGACCAGATGAGATATTTGCCGGCGGCGAAATAGGCCGGGCCCTCGGCCCAGCGGCTGCCGGTCCACAGCTTCTCGATATGGACATTGCCCATCGCATAGCGGCGGAACCGGTCGTCCAGAACCACGAAATCCTTGTCGAGCATGTTTCCTCCGGCTCGCTTCGCTCCCGCGCCGGAGCATAGGACAAAGCCCCGCCCCCGCAAGAGCCGATGGCCGGCGAACCGCCGTCATGCAACGGTCATCGACAATCGACGACAGACTGTTCACTCGCAGAGCGCTTTCCCGCGACGCGTGTTCGCCCGATGTAGACAGCACCGCATTCTCACGAGGGGTTTTTCGATGACCAAGGTTCTGGTGCTCTATTATTCGGCCTACGGCCATATCGAGAAGATGGCCGAGGCCGTCGCCGAGGGCGTCCGCTCGGCCGGCGCCGAAGCCGTGATCAAGCGCGTGCCGGAGCTCGTCCCGGACGACGTCGCCAAGGCCTCCTATTACAAGATGGACCAGGCCGCCCCGGTCGCGAGCCCGTCTGAGCTCGACCAGTATGACGCGATCATCGTCGGCGCCGGCACGCGCTACGGCACGGTCGCCTCGCAGATGCGCAATTTCTGGGACCAGACCGGCGGCCTCTGGGCGCAGGGCAAGCTGACCGGCAAGGTCGGCTCGGTGTTCACCTCCTCGGCCACGCAGCATGGCGGCCAGGAGTCGACCATCCTCGGCTTCATCCCGACCTTCTTCCATCACGGCATGATCGTCGTCGGCCTGCCCTATGCCTTCCAGGGTCAGATGGGCGTCGAGGAGATCAAGGGCGGCTCGCCCTACGGCGCTTCGACCATCACCGGCGGCGACGGTTCGCGCCAGCCTTCGGCCATCGAGCTCGAGGCGGCCCGCTACCAGGGCGCCCATGTGGCGAAGATCGCCGCCAAGCAGGCGGCCTGATCCAGCCTGCAGAAGGCCGATCGGATCGATTCGAGGGCCGCGCCGGGAAACCGGCGCGGCCTTTTGCCGTCCCCGCAGTTGAAGCAGAAGGTGGCTGTCGCTAACTGGGTCGCATGTCAGATATCTGCTTCGATCGCGATTTCGACCCGCAGACGGGCCGCGCCGTGCCGCTCGGGCCGCTGGTGCGCCGCGTCACGGCCGGCAATGCCAACCCGTTCACCTTCCGCGGCACCAACAGCTATATCGTCGGTCATGGCCACGTCGCGGTGATCGATCCCGGCCCCGACGATCCGGCCCATATCGAGGCGCTGCTGGCCGCCACGAGCGGCGAGACGATCGAAGCCATCATCGTCACCCACACCCATCGCGATCATTCCGCCGGGGTACCGCGGCTCGTCGCGGCGACGGGCGCGCCCGTCCATGCCGGCGGCGCGCATCGATTCGCCCGCCCGCCGCGCGAGGGCGAGAGCGCCACGCTCGACGCCGGCGCCGACGAGAGCTTCGCGCCGGACGCCACGATCAAGGACGGCGGCATCATCACCGGCGACGGCTGGCAGCTCGAAGCCATCGCAACGCCCGGCCACGCCGCCAACCACATGGCCTTCGCCCTTTCGGGCAGCGACATGCTCTTTTCCGGCGATCACGTGATGGGCTGGTCGACGACGGTCGTCGCGCCGCCCGACGGCTGCATGGCCGATTACATGACCTCGCTGGAGCGGCTCGGCGCCCGTCCCGAGACGATCTATCTGCCCGGTCACGGCGCGCCGATCGCCGATGCGCCGTCCTTCGTGCGGGCGCTCCGCGCGCATCGGAAACTGCGCGAGGCGGCGATCCTCGCCCGCATCGAGAAGGGCGACCGGACGATCGCCGAGATCGTCGCCGTCGTTTATCGCGAGACGCCGAGCGCGCTCCATGGCGCCGCGGCGCTCTCGGTGCTCGCCCATGTCGAGGATCTGGTCGCGAAAGGCCGTGTCCGCGTCCTGGAAGGCTCCGGCCTCGGCGCGCGCTACGAGGCCGTCAGCGGCGGCTGACGGGGGCCGGCTCCGGGATCGGCGGCAGCGGCGCGGCGGTGTCGTCGTCCTGAGGCTCAGCCGGGCGCGCGTCGTCGTCCGGTTCGGCGACGCCCTGCAGGCTGGTATCGAGATCGGCGAAGAAGTCCCCGATCCGCGCGGCATCGTCGCCGAGGTCATGCGCGCCGATGCGGACCGCCGAGCGCATGTCGACCAGCGTGCCGCTGCCATCGGCGATGACGCGGATCACGACATCGACCGGCAGCGCCAGCAGGAAAGTCTTCGCTCCGGCCTCGATCCAGCCGACCTCGTTGTCGGCATCTGGCGCCCGCTCGTCGGTCACCGTCCATCCGCGCGCAGCGACCAGCCCATCGATCGCCTGATAAACGCGCGCCGGCGCCAGCGGATAATGGCGCGGGACGATCGCCGGATAGGCGGCGAGCTGCGCCGCCTGGATTCCCTCGCCCGGCAGCGGCCGCATCACCACGGAATCGGGCGCCGCCGTGAAGAGCGGCGGATCGATCACGTCCGTCGAGACATCGGCGAGGCGCGGCAGCCGCGCGAGGTCGACAACCACGATCGCAGGCAGGATCAGCGCGGCGACCGCCAGCGCGATGGCGCCGATCGCCATGCCGGCGCCCTCGTCACCGTCGCGCCATATGGCGCGCAGCGCGACGGCGGCGGCGACAATGGCGACCGCCGCCAGCAGCCAGGCGAGCGCCAGCGTGGCGAAGAGCGGCGCGATCTCGAGCCGGTCCAATTGCCTCAGCACGACCGCGAGGATCGTGAGCGGCAATGGCAGCAGCGCCAGCCGCATCGCGATGCGCGCGCCCGGCGCGAGGCGGCGCGGCGGCCGGCGCATCATTTTTTGTGCTCCGCAGCGAAGGCTCGGCAATAGAACGCGGGCGACGCCTTGTGCCCAAAAGGCAACAGCCAACGTCCATCAAGTTCAATGCACGACATCACGCGTCTATTTAGCCCATTAACGAAAATCTAAATCACGATGATGCCATATTGCCTTACCATATCCGCCTTGCACGAAGAGCAGCCGGCGGAAGATCGGCACGACGGCGGAAATACGCCTGGGACTGAAACAACATCATGACCGACAAAGATCACGCAACCTTACAGACCAAGACCCAACGTGAACACGGCGACGACCTCTGCGCCAAGTATGGCGCGCTGGGCAATCCCGACCTTGTCGCGGCCCTGCGCCAGCAGAAGACGGCCAAGAGCATGCCGAAGCGCAGCTCCGTCGGCTCGCCCCAGATGCAGATGGCCATCGCCGCGCGCGAGCAGGATTGATCCGTCCGACCGCGAGGCCGGGTGACGACGCGTAAAGAGTAGACGGCGGGCGCGTGGAAGACCATGCGCTTGCAAGGCGGGCTCCGACTCGGCCCCGCCGCTTGCGGCCACGCTGCCGATCACGAGAGCAGCGGCCCCAGCACCTGCCACAGCAGCGACGTCGCGATGGCCGCCATGACGAGGGCGATCAGCCCGTCGAGCACGCGCCAGGCCGAAGGCCGCGCGAAGAGCGGCGCTGCCAGCCGCGCGCCAAAGCCGAGCGAAAAGAACCAGACCGCAGAGGCGCTCGCAGCGCCGGCCGCGAAAGCGACCCGCTCCATGCCGACATGGCGTGCCGAGAGCGAGCCGAGCAGCACCACCGTATCCAGATAGACATGCGGATTGAGGAATGTGAGCGCCGCGATCGTGGCGAGCGCCGGCCCGAGCCGCGATTCGGCGGCGCCGCGCGCCGAGAGCCCGCCGGGATGCAGCGCGCGGCGGAGCGCCATCGCGCCATAGGTGAACAGGAACGCGGCGCCGGCCAGCGTCACCACCGTCAGCACGAGCGGCGATTGCTGGACCAGCGTTCCGAGGCCCGCGACGCCGGCGATGATGAGGACCGCGTCGGAGAGCGTGCAGAAGGCCGCGACCGCGAAGACATGGCGGCGGGCGAGGCCCTGTCGCAGCACGAAGGCGTTCTGGGCGCCGATGGCGATGATGAGACTGGCGCCGAGCAGGAAGCCTTCGAGCGCCGGTGCGGCGAGCGGCAGAGTCATGACGGTATCCGATGGTCGGTCAGAAGAGCTTCAGCTGGCGCTCGGGCGCAGCCGATTCAGCAGGTTGGGGGGGCTTCGGCTTTCGTGGCGGGGCCTCCACCTCGATAGCCGCTTCGACCGGCTGCTGCAGGGCTGGATCGTCGTCGCGAGCGCTGTTGACGCGCGGGCTGACCGGGACGGCCTCGAGGAGGCCGGCGGGCGGCGGTCGCAGCAGATCCGCCAGTTCCCCGCGCTCGGCCGGCACGAGGCCCAGCCAGCGATCATAGTCCTCAGGTTCGATCACGACCGGCATGCGGTCATGGATCGGCGCGAGGTCGCCGTTCGCGGCGGTGGTCAGGATCGTCGCGCTGTCGAGGAGATTGCCGTTGGCATCGGCATACTCGTCCCAGAGCCCAGCGAGAGCGAGGATGCGCCGCTTGGGCGCCGTAACCAGATAGGGCTGCTTGTGGCCACCCGTCTCCTTCTTCCATTCATAGAAGCCGGTCGCCGGAACGAGGCAGCGGCGGTGGCGGAAGGGGCCGCGAAAGGCGGGCTTGTCGGGCGCCGATTCGGCACGCGCGTTGAAGAAGAGCGGCAGCTCGGCCGGGTTCTTGGCCCAGGACGGAATGAGGCCCCACCGGACCAGCGCCAGCGACCGCGTGCCCTTCTCGGCCCGAACAACATGGATCGGCTGCGTCGGCGCGATGTTGTAGCGCGGCGGGAACCACTCGATGCGGATCAGCGAGAACTCTTCCTCGAGATCGGCCGGCGCCACTGCCAGCGCAAATCGTCCACACATCGTCTCGTCCTCGCTCCTCGGCCTCTTCTAGGCGCTGGACCCGGGCTTGCCCAGAGGGACACGGCAAGACCTGACGAGCCCCTTCCGCCCGCTCGGCTTTCAGGCCAATTTCGGCCGCATGAGCGAAAAGAGCATCCCTGTTGAAGCGGCAGAGGCGGCGCGGCCGGGAATCGGCGTCAGCGTCGCCGTCTGGCGCGACGACCGCGTGCTGCTCGTGCAGCGCGCCCGCGCGCCTTTCGCCGGCGTCTGGTCGCTGCCGGGCGGGCGCGTCGAATGGGGCGAGAGGCTGGAGGACGCGGCGCGGCGCGAGCTTCTCGAGGAGACCGGCCTTCGCGCCGGCCCGCTCAGGCTCGTCTCGGCCATCGACGCCATTCACCGCGAGGGCGATGTGGTACGCGCCCATTTCGTCGTCGTCAGCTTCACCGGCGAGGCCGAGGGCGAGGCCAGGGCCGCGAGCGACGCCGCGGCGGCGATGTTCGTGACGCTTGGAGAAGCGGCGGGCCTCGCCGTGACGCCGGGGCTCCTCGACGTCCTCGCGCTCTCGCGGCCGGCCGCCTGATGCGCCGGATTCTCGCCGCCCTCTCCCTCGCGGCGGCAGTCGTGCTACCTCCGCCCGCTGCCCTCGCCGCCGACCCGCCCTATGACGCGGCGCTCGTCCGCCTCTCCGAGATTCTCGGCGCGCTGCATTATCTCGGGCCGCTCTGCGGTGTTGCGAAGCCGGGCGAATGGCGCGACCAGATGGAGGCGCTGCTCGCGGCCGAAACGCCCTCTCCCGAGCGGCAGGCGCGGCTGACAGAGGCCTTCAATGGCGGCTATCAGGGCTTCGCCGCGCTTTATCGCCGCTGCACCCCCTCGGCCGAACTCGCGATCGAGCGCTACCGCGCCGAGGGGAGCAAGCTCACCCGCGAGGTGACGACCCGATACGGCGGTGATGCATCGCCGCCACGTTAACCGAATTAACCGGATTCTTAGGTTTGAATTAACCCCCCCTTCAGGATCGCTGTCTCGCGCGACTCCTCGCGTGCTAGGTTCGAATGAGGGTGATTCGAGGCGTGGAGGCGCCGGTCGCCGCAGAAAACGGGAAGGCTTGCCTTTGATGGATCAGGATCGCGACATCGCCGACGCCGAGATCGCGGAGCAGAAGCGGGCCGCCCTCGCCTATCTGACGGAAGCCTGGGACGAGGCGGTCGCGGAAGGCATCGAGCCCGACATCATGGCCCATGCCGCGCTGTTCGCCTCGCTCTCCGATCTGATCGACACCTATGGCGAGGACGCCGTCGCCGAGCTCGCGGTCTCGCTGCCCGACCGCATCCGCCGTGGCGAGTTCACGCTGCAGCGGACGAGCCAGTAGGCGCGGGCCAGCGTTCCGCCGCAATCTCTTGCTGGTATCGCCGCGATGCGGCGATGATGCCGCTTCCGAGCCCGTCCGGCCGAGCGGTTCCGGCGCGCCGGGTTCGGCCCTGACAATCGCTTCCTCAGGAGTTGGCCATGCGCGGAAGAAATCCGGCGGCGCTTTTCACAACGGCAGCCCTCGCTTTCGTCCTCGCATCGGGTACGGCCGCCCTGGCCGCCGCCCCGGTCGAGCCGGCGCCCGCTCCTTCGAAATCGGTGCCGACCCAGTCGATCACGCCGCCGCCCGGCCCGACCGAGGATGGCGACGGCGACGCGGCGCCGGCCGACAGCCAGCCGGATCAGCCCGCTCCGGGCGCCGCCGCGCAGCAGGACGAGCCGGTTCCGACCGTCGAATATGACGTCGCCAAGCTGCCGCCCGCGGTGCAGGCGCTCCGCCAGAAGATCATCGACGCGGCCAAGACCGGCGATATCAACGCGCTGAAGCCGCTGATCGAGGCAGGGCCGCATCCGACCAATCTCGGTGCCAGCGACGACGACGCCGAAGACCCGATCGCCTATCTGAAGACCCTTTCGGGCGATCCGGACGGCCGCGAGATCCTCGCCATCCTCAGCGAGATCCTCGAGGCGGGTTATGTCCATGTCGACGCCGGCACGCCGAACGAGCTCTATATCTGGCCCTATTTCGCGCGCTACCCGCTGGACAAGCTCTCGCCGCCGCAGATGGTCGAGCTGTTCCGCCTGCTCACCTCGTCGGACTATGACGAGATGAAGAATTATGGCGCCTATCTCTTCTACCGCGTCGGCATCACGCCGAACGGGCACTGGAGCGAGTTCCAGGCCGGCGACTGACGCAATCTTGACGCGATGAACCGTTCATGGTCTGTTCTCCCGAAACGGGAGGACGGCATGCAGTTTCATCGCGGACGGCTCATCGACCATATCCAGATCGTCTCGTCGGATGTCGCCGCCAGCCGGCGCTTCTACGAAGCGGTGCTCGGCGTCCTCGGCATTGCCGTCGAGGGCGGCGAGGAGTGGTTCTATGCGGATGAGCTGTTCGTCTCGGGCGGCACGCCGCTGACGGGCCGCTGCCATATCGCCTTCCAGGCCGCAGACGCCGAAACGGTCGCGGCCTTCCATGCCGCGGGCCTCGCGGCGGGCGGCCGCGACAATGGGGGCCCCGGCGAGCGCTCCTATCATCCCGGCTACTACGCGGCCTTCCTGCTCGATCCGGACGGCAACAATATCGAGGCGGTCACGCACGGACCGCACCGCCGCTCGGCGGCGTCGGTGCTGATCGATGTCGACGACTGACGATGGCAGGCGGAGGCTCAGCCGCGCGGCAGCGCCTCGCTGAAGAGGACCGGTTCGCCGCCGGACGGGGCCGCGAGTTCGCCCTCCCACATGACCTGACGCCCGCGCACGACGGTGCCGACCGGCCAGCCGAAGACGCGCTTGCCGTCATAGGGCGTCCAGCCGGCGCGCGAGGCGATCCAGCCATTGGTGATCGTCGCGCGGCGCTTCAGGTCGACGATCGTGAAGTCCGCGTCATAGCCGACCGCGATGCGGCCCTTGCGGGCGATGCCGAAGAGGCGCGCCGGACCGGCGGAGGTTAGGTCGACGAAGCGCTCCAGCGACAGGCGACCGGCATTGACATGGTCCAGCATGATCGGGACCAGCGTCTGCACGCCGGTCATGCCCGACGGGCTCTCGGGATAGGGCTTCGCCTTCTCCTCCAGCGTGTGCGGGGCATGGTCGGAGCCGAGAACGTCGATGACGCCGTTGGCGATGCCCTGCCAGATGCCGGCCTGATGCGCCTTGTCGCGCACCGGCGGGTTCATCTGCAGCTTCGTGCCGAGCCGCTCATAGTCGTCGGCGGAAAGCGTCAGGTGATGCGGCGTCGCCTCGGCGGTGACGATATCCTTGTGGTCGGCAAGATAGGCGATCTCTTCGGCGGTCGAGATATGCAGGATATGGATGCGGGCGCCCTTCGAACGGGCGATGCGCACCAGCCGCTCGGTCGCCATCAGCGCCGCCGTCGCGTCGCGCCAGATCGGATGCGAGGAAGCGTCGCCCGGCACGCGCAGATGCTTGCGGTCGTTCAGCCGCATCTCGTCCTCGGCATGGAAGGCGGCGCGCCGCCGCGTCGCCCCGAGAATGGCCGCGATACCGGCATCGTCCTCGACGAGGAGATCGCCGGTCGACGAACCGATGAACACCTTGATGCCCGCCGCGCCCGGCAGCCGCTCGAGATCGGGAATATCGGCGACATTGTCGCGCGTGCCGCCGACCCAGAAGGCGAAGTCGCAATGCATGCGCCCGCGCGCCCGCTTGATCTTGTCGGCGAGCGCATCGGCGCTCGTCGTGGTCGGCTTGGTGTTCGGCATCTCGAAGACGGCAGTGACACCGCCCATCACGGCGGCGCGCGACCCGGTCTCGAGGTCTTCCTTGTGCTCGGCGCCCGGCTCGCGGAAATGGACCTGGCTGTCGATGACACCCGGCAGGATGTGAAGGCCGGTGCAGTCGACGACGCGGTCGGCGCGGCGCGGATCGATATCGCCGATCGCCGCGATTCGCCCGTTGCGCACGGCGATGTCGGGGGTGCCGACGCCGTCATGGTTGACGACGGTGC
>Ga0209930_1002925_pt1 | contig 18348 bp, 16 predicted proteins | sample ThiBiot_500_biof_2_FD_183948 | JGI IMG/M metagenome (GOLD analysis project Ga0209930, IMG submission 183948) | Wastewater bioreactor microbial communities from Cape Town, South Africa - Thiocy_cont_500_biof (SPAdes) | ecosystem: Engineered > Bioreactor > Thiocyanate-remediating >... | reverse complement strand
AATCGTGAGAACCGACTTTGACAAACGGGTATATATTGAGGGCCATTGGCAAGAAAAACTCTTTGTTGTGTTGAAAAATAGGAAGATGATACTTCAATGATCGGTGCTGATGGTAAAATTGGACTTATTGTATTTATAGATTTGCTCCGACGATCTCTTCTTCGTCCATGACCGCCGGAGCACATTCGAAAAAAGACAATTTATGTTTGATAATCAATTGAGTACGTTTAATAATGTTTGATTGACGTGCTGTGATTGCATTTAATATATTGACGAGCATCTTTGGTAATCGAACTTTACCATTAGCAGCATCAGTTAACTTTTTCTTTTCATTTGCAATTACATTACCATGACTTCGAATTAATTTCTCTATAGTCGATATTTCAATTGTTAACATATCCTGTTTAAATCGAGCAATAGCTTTTTCTCGTTGTAATGATAATGTGATACGTTCGTCTGTATGTAAACGTTGATCTCGAAGCATTTGTTGTGTATGTGGATCAATTGAATGATCAATCAGATTCAATGAAGATGGGAAACGTTTCGTATAGATACGTTGCTTTAAAATAGCTAAGTATTCTTCATTTTTCTGTTGATCCATTGTTGTTTGCTAAATTATTTTTGTTGACATTATTTGATCTGTAGTTGGATTTAAACTATAAAATGTATATATCAAATAATAATCGTCGATATCATATTTTAATAATAGCTTTTTACGTTCGAAATCAGCTGATAATTTAAGTTGACCTTTACGAACAAAAGCTGGAATAACAGTCGATAATCGATTTAAATCCACTGATATATATTCAGGTACTTGTTGTTTATGTATATCCAATTGTTTTTCAACTTGTTGTAATCGTTTTTGAGTAAATGTTTGCTGCTTGAAAATATTTTCGTGTTTAATAAATTGTAGCCTATGAAGATTATGTTCTTTACGAGTCGATTTCGGCATATAATGACTACTCGAAATAAATTTAGGAGATGTAACCAAACTCAAATACTATGTCAAATAATCATCTTTCATTTTCAAATAAAATAAATCGTTGATTAGTTGAGCATAAGTACGAGCATATTTTAAATTTTCAGATGTATCCAATAGTGCCAGTATACTCGTTTCATCGATGCCTTTCAATGCAGTAGATAATAATCGTTTAAAAACTTGATCAGTTACATGTAAGTAATTAGGTTTATTTGATGATGAAGATGATGATAATAACAATTTAGATTCGATAGGTATTTCATCAATATCAGCTGTGGTAATAGTTTGAGGACGAGTTTTTTTCATCGATGGCTGCATAATAGATATGTCACTTGCTGATGGTGGTACGCCACCAGGCTTTGAGACTTTTCTCTTTTGCGCTTATGTACTGATGTTGTTAAATCAGAAGTAGTAATGGACAATTGTTTTTTTCTTAATTTTGCTCTAGATCTTTGTGCTTGTCGATTACCACGTGATTTATTCTGCTTCTTCTTCGTTGTCTCCTTTTCTGTATTTTCATTGGTATCTTCATTGAGTGCAATTGTTGTCTGATCTTGTCAATATTCATCCAAATATTCTTTTTGTCTATCTAATATTGGACTGTAGTTATCGTCTTTTGACATATGAAAAAAAAGCAATGCAAGCAATTTTTATTGTTCTTCGAGATGCATATATTTGCGATGATGAGGAAAAATGAGATCGAGACACCATTCTTCACGATCTTCGAGTTGAATATCAATGACTATTTGAGATGTCGGAGAACAGCCTTTGGCGAGATCATAACGAATATTCATACGATCGATCTCATCACTGTCGTAAACACGAGGGACAAGTCGACCAGATGTATTTAATTTTGCTTCTGTGTGCGTAATGAACAATGATTCAACGAATCGACGCACAGGTTCAGAAGCATCTTCAGGTACTAAGATAGAAGAAGAAGCAAGTCAATAATCATCGAGATGAAATTACTTACAAACAGCAATGATATCTGCATAAAATAGATCCATGCTTGAATTTTGCCTATGAACAATATCATGTCGATGTTTGAAATATTGGAATTGTTCAACTCGTTGCTGAATTGAAAAGTTATAACCACCAGGTATTGGCGGTAAATGTCGCATATAAGATCGTACACGTTCATTAGAACGTGTGCATTTTGTTTCTACACGCGCATTTTTATCTTTTGATCCAATTGATGTGGGCAGATGAGAATCCAATCGAATTAATGAATGTGACAGTGTTGGATTCCTTTCATTTTGCACTTCCACTTCTGTTAGTCGAAGTGGTGCGAAACACCAATAACTTGGATTAAAATTTAAAAATATTTGCATAGCACGTGGACAACGAACTGCATGTTTATATAAAATCATACGATCTTTCTTCAATGTTCTAAAATAATAATATGATCATAAAATAATTACTCTTTGCTTTTTGGGACTTCATGGGGAATTTGATTTTGCGGCAAATTCAAAATTATCGAAAGAATTTCAGCAAAATCGTCGCAATTATGTTACTATAGAAGTATAAAAATAATTACATCGTATTTTTAAATTAATATAGGAGTCTAGCGGAATGGCGAATAGGGGAATTGTGGAATAGGGGAATAATAGAGTAATGATTTGGCCATATTACATTATCATAGCGTATATTGTGAGATCAATTATTCTATCGTCTTGGATAAGAATTAAATCAAGCCAAGGTGGGAAAGTACGAATTGCTGGAATTCGGAATTCTTTTGAAATCCATATACATCTGAAAATTCCCCTATTCCACTCAAGTCTTGCATAACATATATAATTAGTACTTTTGTAATAAATTCATTTTATTTTTGTCAAAATGATTTTGTAGCAAAATCGTATCCCCCAGCATATGGGAATTCTTTCATCAATCGCTTTTCGAAGTAAAGAAACACGTCAAGTAGGTTGTGGATATTATTTATTATGTTCAACTCTTACAACATTATTAACTTCAATCATGTTAGCACTAAAATCTTTAATTTTACCTTTAATACAAATGAAAATAATTCATAATCGATTATTTGTTAATATTCAATGTTATTCATTTGATTATTTATTACAAATATTTCTAAATATGGATAAATGGTTCAATGGATGTATTGCAATGGAAAGAGCATTTAATATTATTAAAGCAACAAATTTTAATAAAAGAAAAAGTATAAAAGTGGCAAAGTATATGATTGGTCTTGTTTTTTTTCATGACAAGTATTTCAACAGTATATGATCCAATTCATCGTCGATTAGTTGATGATGATAGTAGTGATGAAGAAAAACGCATATGGTGTATTGTTTCTTATTCATCTGAACTTCATAATTTCAATCAATTTATTCATATGTTTCATTTTTTTATTCCTTTTCTAATGAATATTACTTCATCATTAATCATTATTATTTTGTCAATGAAAGCAAGTCGAAAAATTCATAAGGATCTTTCAATTTATCAGATATTACGTGAAGAAATTGAACAACATCGTCATTTATTGGTTTCACCATTTATATTAGTGATATTATCATTACCACGTATGATAATTTCATTTGTTGGTGGTTGTATGCAATCAAACCGTAGTCCATGGATATATCTTATTGGATATTTAACTTCATTTGTCCCACCGATGTTAACATTTGTAGTATTTGTTTTACCATCAAATTTATACAAAGAAGAATTTCGAAAAACTATGACATACTATCGACAAGCAATACGAAAGCGAATGTGTAATACTCAAAGATAAAATATTTAAGGACGAGAAAACACAACCTTTTTAAACTTAATATAATGTCCTTCCTAAGCAGACAACAATGTGTCTCAATGTGAATAGTATCATTTGTAGTAGTTTTCAAAGTTTGAGATGCTGAAAATGATTCATCAGTAATATAACCGCTAGTATAATGCAAGTAGTTGTATTTCTGTTATTCACATATTTCTCTCATTTACATAGGATTCTGTAGAGTATCAGTCCATAAATACCCAATGCTATATCGACTAGTATCACAATATAGATTAAGAAGGTGTAACCAATTTGAAAGAACACTACACTATAAAGCACTTCGTTGGGTATTCGGAACATTAGTCATTGGGGAGAATTTGAACACAAGTAAGGATACAACTTTGAAATAATAACATGAAAACAATCGAAAGAATCAATGCACCAAAAGTACAAAATAATCGGATGATTGATATTAGAGTTTAATTTTCTTCTGGCTTCTGGTTTCATATAGAGTTCATTGAGTGGAATGTTTTACAGCTTCTGTTCCCTTTGTCGTCTATGTGATTCATTTTGCTTTTCAATTGATGGGCAGAAATCATCAAATTATGCAAAGATTTTCGTATGTGTGTTACAGAGGCCCGTTAGCATTACCCAGAAAACAGCATGAGAAGATGGGATTGATTCGTTTCTCAAAAAGATACTTACTTGTATTTGGATGACTGTTAGTAGTTACATTCAAGTATGTCAATGTATTTTCTTGGTTTTCGTTTTCAGCTAAAGTATATAAAAGTTAATTTACTTTGTTTTTTGGATATATTTTAAAAAAAGAATAAAACATGTGATGAATGTTAGATAATATCTGCTCGATTAGTTTGAGATGAAAATTTTAATCTATGACATATAAGTTGTTGTTGTTGCTATTGATAACGGTGTCTGACCGGCCTGCATTTCATCTTGACGTTCGTGTTCGTCACGTCGTCGTCGCTCATCGAGTATACCAACATCGAGCTAAATTAATATTGAAAATTTCTAACTAGAAACATCTTGTAAGTATACTATATTCATATACCAATTGATTTAATCCTCCAAAAGCCGAGGATTTGGTGATTGAAATAACATCGGTACATTGGAGAATAGAAAAAAAATCACTGGTAGCGCTCGTTGGTGCTTGACTCTGTGAATGAAAAGAATAAAATGAAAGCTTTGAGACTTCGAATATAATTTAAAGCACAGTTAGATCAGAACAAATGAAAAACAAGTTTTTCGAGTTCTAATTATAGTTAAATGAAATAAATTCGATCGAACGAACGGGTGATGTCGTTACTGCCTTTGTTATCCAAATGTTTTCATCCCAGTAGATAAATCTCGATGGGTTCTATCCTTTTGAAAAAATCCAGCTTCGATCTGAGTGTTTATTGTACACTTGTCGTAGACAACAGTACCGAAAAAACAGGGTTTTGCTACGTTTTACAGTATTTCTGCTTGCGAGCGCATATAAATCTAGTAGTATGCATGACAAATATAGGCTCAATATGCTCAAATAGCTTAAGAAAAAAATGTAAATCACTCATTTCAAATGTTTACTTCTTGTACACGTAATCGTAAGAAAGTAAAAGCATTGGGAAATACGCTAGTCATCATCGAAGTATTGAATAATTCTATTGTAAATCTAAGTTCGTACTCAAAATATCCGCACGAAGAAGAAGAGTTTATCATCCGAGAAGAAATGTAGATATTAATACACAAATTACGAATGATATTGAAAAAGTTGCGGTGGTTTTAATTTTTCCATCAGTCTCGTTTGAAAACTTAAAATCTTGATCAAACAAAAACACCGATTTTAAATGTTAAGATTGATGAAGTCAAGCAGGCTTTAATTTCAGAGAGTCGTCATATCATTAATAAGTAAAGCATGTGAAGCATTAAATACATCCAAATATGTTTTATCGTATGTTGATGAACTTATAGCACAATTATAACCGTATCTCGTTGATTGTGAAGATGTGAAGACAAACAAGACGATGTTCTTGTTGATGAAGAATTTGTTGAAGATTTTTATATGGAATCGGGAAAAGAAATGCCTTTGGAGTTTGATATGTTTTCATTGATAAATGGATACATTGCAGATGAAGGAGAAGATGTTGATGGCAGTTTTGTACTTAATGGCGAATATTATCGTTTACCGGATACAGAAGATTTTACAATTTGAATTTGAAAAGCATTATATAAAAAAAAAAGTACCATGTCTACTATTTTGGACTTATCACCGAAGAAGATTGTGTATTATACTTCGATGGAAAATGTTCTCGAAATAACTTATCTGATAGCTTTCATTTAGAAGTAACTGTGTATGAAGCATCGAAAGCTGATCGTTCGCATATTATGATAAACTACCAATGGGTAGTCATAAATTCGTTAAGAAAATTCCAATATGATTTGATATTGCTGGTGGCGTTGAAGATACTTCCGCTTATAATAAAAGTGTTAGTTGCGAAAAACAATTTACATATCCTATGCAATTGGAGAAAACTATTGTTCTTGTTTTTCTTGAAAATGAGAATCAATTAGATTCCAGTTTTGATATATTCTTTTATAACATATTGAACAAGCTCTTAAGGAAGACGAAGACGACAATTCTGATGAGCCTGAAGTTATCACGCGTTTTGAAGGTGGTCGACCTTTTGATATTAACTTTGAATTTTTTAGCTTATCAGAAGGAAGAGTTTCGTGTCAAGGCAGCGATGACGGCTCACTTTTCACAATTGCTGACAGTTATGATAACGAAGGAAATACTAGTTTCAAAGAACAATATGTTGGCAAACATGTTATTAAATACCAAGGACAACTTAATTGTAATGAATTCAGCGGATTCAAAATCAAAGGAACATAGAATATGAACAATGCAACAGATGACTTTTACTTGGAAAATGTTGATGATACACAGAGTGAAAACGATTAATGATTTGTACTAGCACATAAATATATTTTTACTTTTAATCATTTTATTTTTTACTAACAACAAAATTATTTATATTTTAATCTAACTATAGTCCATATCTTAACATTAATCAGAAGTTTATTTAATTAAATTAATAAACAAAAACTATGCGTTACTACAGATACACCAGATTGTCTGATCATCAAACCCTACAGAATCCGATAAGATCCAACATCGGATCGGTTGAACTGAATGTAAGTTTTTTTAGTTAAATTTCAGTCACATATGAATTTTATTTGACAGACATTCTTCTTTATTACGTCGATAGATAATTGATAACTATCATTCTATATTGATTTACATATTCACGTTTTTTTTTAATGAATATTAAGGTTTATGAGTGAAATTATCCACCATATTGAATCAATATAAAAAAATTCACCAATTAATAGTTGAATGACGCCGGGAAAAGGTTATTTACTATTAATCTAGATACACATCTGGTTGAATATTTTTTTGAGCTTAACTCATATAAATAATAAAACATTACAAAATTGTGAAAATAAAATGATAAATTTGATATGTTTTGTGAGTATTTTCTTGCAATTATCGTTTGGGATTTGCGATCAGTTTCATCTATACTACATGGATCACACCGATGAAAATGACTTACGATATGATTGTTTTCATTACAGAGTATCCAATCTTATAGGTGAAGGTTTTTCGCGATCATACATACATAAAAAACCGTATCAAATAATTCCATATTGTATACGTCCTGATGTTGATATTAAACAAAAAAATAATTCAATAGTCATGGGCAATATCGCACTGGAATTGCCTTTCGAAGATTTAAGAAAAAAACACATAACTACTTCGGATTTACTTTTATGGTCGACTAACATTGATCTTGTTGAACTCTATGATGAATATTTAACATTACCATCGAATGGTTCATTAGCACAAACAAAATTTTACAATTGTACTGAATTTTGGTTTGGTTCTCGATGTCAATATACATTCAACACTCAGCAAATATATAATGTTAGTTTATCATTTCATGTCATTGTCAATAAAACTTTTAGTGGAAAAGATTTTACAACAACAACAACAACAACATCATCATCTATGACATGTTATATGCATTTAGAATGCGATCGAGGACCTGCACCTGCATGTTTCGATTGGCGCGAGATATGCGATGGGAAAGTTGATTGTTTAGACAATGATTTAGACGAGATCGGTTGTTTTTCATTAGAAATGAATGAATGCGAAGAAAACGAATTCCGTTGTCATAATGGACTTTGTATTCCTGAAGAATTTCTAAATGAAGGCATGTATTTCGTCGATTGTCTAGATCGTTCGGATGAGGATGGCTTATCGAAAATTAAATTTCCAAGTCTTGCTAAATCTGTTCATTTTCATTGTGGATATAATCCAGGTTTCTGGTGTGAAGAGTCGGATTCAGTTAGACATGCTCGATTTTTTGTTTGCGGCGATGGTGAACCAACGACTGAATCATTTTTGCATAACACACATGGACCATTCACATGGCAATGTCGAAATCAACGTGATCTGATTTTAAAACATGCTCTTTTATCATTCGACGATCAAGGTGATCTACCTTATGACTGTTGGCTTCTCTTATACTGTAGTACAATTGGATATACTAAATTAGATTGTTCCACACTTTGTGTAAATAATACTGCTATTAATGGATGTTTTATTAATGTTACAGACAAATGTTCGACAGACTATGTTGTTTTTCCACAACGACCAATTTTTCAAGGCCACATTCAATTAGTTTATCAAACAAATCAAACTATTTTCTTTAGTATTGAAGAAATATCAATATTTCCTGATTATGTTTGCTATGATGTAAGAAAATGTCCTTTTCTCTCATCGAGTTCTCTTTTAAATCTAACTGGTACAACATGTCGATCAACAAAAGAATTTGATTTACATGAATACATTGATATTCAACGTTTTTTTCAAGCTTGCTTTACTGTTCTTGATGCGAACAATCTCGAAATGAATTCGACAGCACTCTTTCAATGTCCAGGTACATCAAAATACATTTCTAAACATCGAGTTCTCGATAATCGTCAAGATTGCTATCTAAATGCAGATGAAACGAATGTTGATACTTGTCTATGGAATGATAAATATCGTTTTAAATGTCCCTCAGAAAACAAATGCATATCACTCGTTCCTGCATATGATTCTACCAACAATTGTTTAAATGATGCAGATGAACGAATATACATTTCTACATTAATGACATATTCAAAGTTTTGCAATGGATACGAACATCTGCTACCTATTATTATCAATGGACTCAATGAAACCGATGAAACACATTGTGAAAATTGGCCATGTAATAATATTTACACTCGATGTGATGGTGCATGGAATTGTCTAAACGGTGCTGATGAACTTAATTGTGAACTAACAACACAATGTTCATTGAATACACATGAATGTGTTTCGTTGACAAACAAAAACATAACATGTTTGCCAATAGAACAGATCAACAATGGTATTGTAGATTGTCTTGGAGCAACTGATGAACGATCGTTTTGTCGACAATTACAACGAAAAGATGCGAAGCAACGTTATAAATGTTTGAATGAAAGTGTATGTCTAAACCCACAGGTCGCTTGTCATGAAGAGCTCTGTCAGCACGAGAATAAAATTTCATGTTCAAGCTCTGCAATGAAAATCTTAGACCGTTTAATTCAAGACAAAAAACTTGAAAAACCTGAACGAGAACATTTTCTACTCGATCCATTGGTTACACCGGAAGAAAGCGTAACAGTTTTATCATCAGATGATCAATTGTGGTCATCTGTACGAAGAAAATTTGATTATTTTCGTACGAGAACATGTAATCGTGGTGTTCTTATTTATACTGAAAAACATCTTAGTATGACTTGTCTCTGCCCACCAAGTTACTATGGAAATCGATGTCAATATCAAAGTCAACGTGTGAGCTTATCACTTCAATTTACTCAACTCTGTGAAACTTTATGTACTAAAAGTTATGCTATTATAATAAGTTTAATTGATGAAGATCATATTATACATGATTATGAACAATTAACATACATGTCAACACATAAATGTGAAGATAAATTTTTTATTTATCTTCTTTATCGAATAAGACCGAAAAATGTAACAAAAACATATCATATTCAAATTAATGCCTACAATAAAATCAATGTTAGTTACTATTCAAGTTGGATTCTACCAGTCAAATTTATATTTCTACCCGTAAATAAAATCTCAGCACATTTATACCTTCCTGCTAATTCTGTTGTTCAAAATGGAAATTGTTGAAAATCATGCGTTCATGGTCAATGTATGACATATGTCAATCAACCGAATCAACAATTTTGTCATTGTAATTCGAATTGGTCAGGAGTCAATTGTACTATTCCATTGTCCTGTAATTGTGCTCAAGATTCATATTGCTATGAAAAGAAAGACAACCGATCGATTTGTATATGTCCATCGAATAAATACGGTCCACGATGTCGATTATTTTCTGTTTGTCATAATCATACTTGTCAAAATGGAGGTCAATGTATTTCCGATGATCAACGAATATCACGAACTCAATTTACATGTATTTGTCCTGAAGGATTTTTTGGTAGAATTTGTCAATTTGCTAGTTCAAAGATTCAAATTACATTCGAAGATATTGATATTCCTCGTTCAATTCGTGCTCATTTCCTAACTGTACAAAAGCAAAGTGATCCATTACATACAACAATATCAACAAAAATTCCATACGATCGTAATTTTGCCTTATTTTATGTTTCATTTTCATTTCATGTTATTATCGGACAGCTATCAACAAATTACTATTTATTATATGTAAATGCATCTTACAGTTATTCATCATTATTAACAACTGTGATGACAGCAAAACAACAATGTCTGCATACGGATAATCTATTTGAAAATCAGTCACTTCGAACATATCCACTGTTATATCGCGTGAAATATTATCATTTATTTTGTCGAAATCATTCTCAATTGAAATGTTTTCATGATAATCAAGACTACATGTGTTTATGCAATGAAAATAGATTTGCAAATTGTTTCCCGTTTAATTTTGAAAGTTCGTCGACATGTAAGAAAATAGGCGCTTGTCAAAATGATGGTCAATGTCTATGGGATCGACCATATTGTCCACATTCGATATCTTGTGTTTGTACAGATTGTTTCTATGGAAGTAAATGTCAATTTACGACTAAAGGTTTTGGTCTGTCACTTGATATGATACTTGCATATCATATTCGACCAAATTTAGCCATTTCTCGTCAACCAACTATTGTCAAAACAACTGTTGGATTAACTGTAATGATATTTATTTTCGGTATTTGCAATAGTATTTTATCAATTCTTACATTTCATAAAGGAAAAAAAGATGAACCTGGTTGTCGGCTATATTTATTAGCAATATCGATTGTGTCATTGTTTATAACGATTCTATTTGCAATGAAAGTTCTTATGTTAATGCTTTCACAATTAGACATTATTATAAATACGATTGTCTTAAAGATTTCTTGTATTGCAATTGATTTTTTATTTCGATTGTGTTTAATCATTGCCGATTGGGTCTCAGCAGGTGTATCGATTGAACGAGTACTCACTGTTATTTTAGGTATCAAATTTGATAAGAATAAAAGTAGACGTGCTGTCAAATGGACGACCAGTGGTATTATTTTAGCAAGTATTGTAAGTATTCTACATGATCCTATCTATCGAACAGTGATCTATGATGATGATGAAGATCGACGATGGTGTATAGTTCAATATCCATCAGCATCATTACAAATCTATAATTCTGTTATTAATATTATACATTTTTTCATTCCATTTTTAATCAATTTTATTGCTGGAGTAATCATTATTTTTGTTGCTGCTCGAACACGTTCAACAGTTCGTCCGAATGAAACATATTCTCAAGTTTTAAAGAAACAATTCAAAGATTATAAACATTTAATTATTAGTTCTGTTTCACTCGTTCTACTTGGTACACCTCGTTTATTTATTTCATTTATTTCTGGTTGTATGAAATCACCGAGAAATTCATCGTTATTTTTAGCTGGTTATTTCATATCGTTTGTTCCATCATGTTTAACATTTTTCACTTTTATTTTACCTTCAAAATTATACATGGAAAATTTTACATTATTCACAAAGAAATTAATTATTACCTTAACTCAAGAATAGCATTAGTGTCTTATTTGAAACTTGAATTCAAATTTTAAATTCCAAATATGATATGTATGGATACGAAATGACATAAAGATGAATATGAAAACTTAGCTGACAATGTTGATCAACCATTTATTAGTATTTTTTTATTTAGAAAGTAGAAGAAACTGTAAATTAAAAATATGACTTTCGTTATTAAATGGAAAAAAATATCTCTGACATCATTTTGAACCGAAGCTACACAGACACTTTATTTAGTATGCAGTTAGAAAAACGAATCTATCTTATTCGCAGTTCTCATTTTATTTTGTAATACTTTAGTTTTTGGTTCTATTGAAGTGAACTTGAATATAGTATATTATTATATATTTACTATACATTTGATAATTACCTTTAGAAAGATGAATACTATTGAGAGAGAGGTATTGGTTTGGACTTCTCATTCATATTTAATTGGAAATTAACATTAGTCAACTCTCATAACAACAAGAACGTTAATGAATATTTTTCTGTACTTTTTTGTCACATATAAAAACTTTATTAGTTAGAAAAAAAACAACAAATTAATTTAAATAAGTAAACATTTATAATGATTTATTTTTAAAATACAAAATTAAAATCTAGTACAAAGAGGTCGAGCTACTTCAGTCTTTATGATTGCTGAAGAAGAAATATCTCTATTCATTTTTATGTTTTGATTTTGTTGATGCTCGTATATGGCAAGTTGTCGACAACTATCGATTAATGTTTGTGCACTATATTCAATTTCTTCTTGATCTTTCATTGAATCCAATAGACCTCGATGTCTACCCATACACATTGTGAATATGAGTATGATTTTACTTGGTGTACTTAAAACAGTAGCAAGACTAGGTGTTGAAAATGAAAAGCCCATCGAAAGACCACAACCACCAAAAGCACTAATTACTTCGAATATAACACGAAACACAGTTATAGTTGGATTACTAGGCGTCATACTCGATGATTCGAAAGAACAAATTAAAAAAATAAAAATAAATAACCATGTTCGAGTAGATATAATTAAACTGAATAAACCAATAAGAGCATGTCGGCAGATAATAATTAAAAGAAGTTTCATTTGAAGAAGAGATATCTGGATATTACTTGTATTACTAGTCGATGATACATTACTTAGACGACGTTGTGAACGTTTTTCGGCCAATTCATTAATAGCAGCTTCTGCTCGATCAGTTCGTAGAAATTGTGAAAAATATTGTTTAGCCTGTGCTTTTGTTAATGAACTTTGTCGTAAAAGATAATCTTTCATTCGATTAATTGGCAAAAACGTTTCAATCGTATGATGTCGATTGTTATTTGATATTTTATTATCAAATTTCTGTTCTGTTTGTAATAAGATCCATTCGATTTCGAATGGTGTTTCATTTATTGTGCATAACTAAAAACAACAACAACAACAACTAATTAAATCTTATTATAATGAGATGTTTGTTTTTTTCAAACATACCATCTGAGGTTTAATGCCCATTAGTAAAGTAAAAACAAGTAAACTTCCTGCGGCTAGTTTACTGATGTTGATTGTCACATAACCTGGAATAAAATTAATCAATACTATATACAATGAATTTTCTCATCTCAAGATACTACCGCCAAAACGAGTATTAACCGTTAGAAACATAAATATCATGAATCGTTGTCCTCCAGTATAGTTAGCAAAATCTGGATTATTATAGTCCAGTATTAATGTTACAACAACTCCAACTGAAATAAAGCTCTTTGTATATTAGATTATTTCGATTTTTATTTGATTACGTATTTGTAATACAATAGTAATAGTTACGTAGAGTCGTGTTTGAACCGATGGATATATAACAGTTGATAGACGATGATTATTAAGTAAAATATAATCGAAATAAATTTTAAATCTCCACCTATAAATAAACATATATAGTGCTAATATGATTTTGTATTGAAATATATGTTTATTTACGGTGCAAAACTTTTTAATAGATTAATAACACCACGAAGTATAGCTGGAAACAATGATGTACCCGACATTACAACTATCATAATAATAATATTCATAAACACATCTGTCACAAATAATATCATGCCATTATTCCTAAAGAATTAAATTTTCAAATATTTTCTTTCGCTCTATTTTCATAATATTTCTACCAGACGGAAAGTCCATTTTGATTAAAACCTGTAATGCTTATTACTAAAGAAGCATAAAATGGATTAATCGTTCGATTTGCTTGTGATAAATCTTGTTGACTATAATGATATTTTAACCAACAACCAATAATAAGAAATGACAGAAGATAAATCACAAAACAAGTTGATAGAACAAGTATAATTAAAATAATATATGATGACACACGAAGCTGTTCCGCAGTTGGCAAAGATTTTAATTGTTCATTTAAAATTGAATCGGATGTATCCTGCCGTCTAAATTGTTTCAAAGGTAATGTATTATCTTCGGTGATTGTTACTGTTGATATTGTTTCATTTTTATTATTTATTTCTTGTTTAGCTCGATAAATTTTAATAATCATAGCTGGTATTGTACTTACAGTAATACCTATTTTATAGAATGATATATACAAAACAGATTTATTACGATATTATTATCGATTTATGTATTGTATTTATTCACCTGAAATAATTGTAAATATTAATAATATAATTTGTGATGCTTGACTGAATGATGGAAAGCTATATGTTTGTAACCCACAGGTGAATACACATGTCGCACCAATAAACCAACAATCAACAAAAGGTACTTGTTGATTTTCAATATTCCATATAATAAAACCACATAAAAGTGTATTGAAACAAAATGTAAATAGATGAATATAAAAATAGTGGCGCATACGCCATTGATAATTATTCCATAGATTGCGAATTTTCGAACGGCAATCTGTTAAAGGTAGAACTATGTCAGCTGTTGTGTTAATCGCATTAATTTCTGCTTGAATAATATCATGCTGACGATCAATATTAGAGACAAATATTTCGTCTTGAGTAAAACCAAAGTTTTCCATTAATTTTTCGATATGTCTTATTATATGTTTGTAAGTTTATTTACAGACAGAATATATATATATATGTTCATCATAATGTTTGCAATTATTCTTAGAGATAGCTCAAGGGCATTTATTCTTATTAAGATCTAAATAAATATTATTATATTCTGTTTTTCTTTCTTTCTTTCTTCTAGCAAAAATAATCATGTAACTACTATGTCATAATTAATTCTGACGATATTTGCTTACGTGTTACAAATGAAATACGATAAAACTTTGAATACAATAGAGTCTTGCCGAATGAAGTCTCTGTTTTCGCTTTGATTTTTTGAAACTGTTTCGTATAATTTTGCGTACATTTTTAAATTGGATGAAAGTGCATGCGAGTTATCGATAGTCTCAAGAGATTTAACGTAAAATCATTCATACTATATCTGTTATAGTAATAAAAGTTTGTCACATCAGAGCTTAAATATTGAAATATGCGTTGATATAGAGTTTTTAACAGATCTTGTTGTGTAGACTCTCGGTTGAATTTCATGAAGAGACAAGTCGAAGAAAAGTTAGGATTAATTTTCACAATGTAATTCGAAGCAGAAACACTCATTTTATTCGATTAAATACTGACTCAAAGCAAAAAAAAAATATTTTCTCATGCTATCGTTTGAATTGATTTTCGGCTAAAAATGTTTTTGATTGTGATTTGCAATTCTTGATGATGTTTTGGTGATGTTATAATATAGATAAATAATATACTCGATAAAGGGACGATTGATAATAAGTAACCAGCTAAATATAAATAACGTTGCCATGCATGTTCTATACACGATAAAGTAAATGTCGAGATAAATCGTGGAATTTCTAATAGAACATTAATCATTGTACCAATTATCAATGGTTTATATTTCACTATTTGTTCTTTCATAGTTGAAAATCTTGTTCTTTTGTCTTTTCTCATGGTGGATTTTAATTCATATGTCGCTCTTTTAAAAATTAAAAAGATAATTGATGCCACATTGAGAATCAATGGTAGAACTAAATGACAAATATTAATAAATTTCTCATAGATATTCCATGCATTTGATTGAAAATTAAGAACACACCATGGATGACCTTGAGTTTGACCCGTAAAACTAATTTCGTCAACTAAAATCAAGTGAAATGGCCGATGTAATGTTGTCAATATATTGAATAATAAAACTAAACCAATGATCCATCGTGAGAGTGTCAAGACTTTCAAGGCAATTATCGAAGTGAAACAAACACCTTTATTGATAATATAAGCACGTTCAATCGAGATACAAACTGTTAACCAATCAAATATTGATGGGATTAAACGAACTGAATATTCGAGTAGAATACAAGTGATTCCAATGAATGACTGATTATCAATTACATATGTTTGAATTATGATCATGTAGATAAATCTTAAAAATAATAAAATCAAACCAAGTTGAGCAAAGATTGTCAAATACAATAGATAAAGATCACAGCCAACTTGACGAAGTTTTTTTTTTGACAAAATAATCAAAGATATTGTGTTAAAAATAAAACTAACCAAAAGAAACAAACTAAGAATAGCCGATGTGAAATGAACAATCCATGATTGTTGTTTAAAATCAACTTGTTTGACTTCTTTTCCAACTAAAGTATCCAATGTCATATAATAATCTCCCAATGAAAATTGACAACGATTGCCGGTTTTACATGGTGGACAAATGCAAATAAATTTCCAATTTTCAGTTTCTTTGTTCGATTTCAAACATTTACCATTGTTCATACAGAAATTACATTGACTATGATCATGTGCAAAGAGAAAACAACTTGATCGATGCTGTATACTACAAATACACACTCGATATTCGTCGACAAAACATCGAAGATCGTGATTGTGATCACAAGGCAAATGATATAATTTCAAACGTTTTAAATAAGAATAAGTAAATACAGTTTGATTAAATAATTGATTGACATTGGCACAGCGATATTTCGATGTGACAGTCGTATTTAAATATCGTGATCCAACCTTATTTCGTCGAATGGTAGCAAGATAATAAACACTCGTTGAGAAATTATAATGGATTTGTACAAAAGTAAACTCACGCATCATTGTTGTTATTGACAGAGTGATTGGTAATGTAGCATTAGAAAGTAGATATTGAAAATTTTGCACCAATGCATTTTTGTTTATCGAAGAAAAAATAAGAACTATTGCAGGGATAAATGACACATTAGTTAGATTTGTATTAATGGAAATATTCGATCTCGATTTAAAAGACTCACAGAAAAAGCCCCAATAATCGGTTGTACAAACACAAGTAAACGTATGGATATTTTCTTGTCGAACAGCTAGACAAGTTCCGTTGTTTCGACATTGAATCGTTGCACAAGGATTGTATGTTATATAACATTGTTTGCCAAATTTTCCCAATGGACAAATACATTGACTTGCATTATTCACGATCAAACAGCGAGCATGAGGAGCACATAACGTTTGATTGCAAGAGTTCGATGAGATTTTCGTTTGACATTTCTCACCGAACCAACCTTGCTCACATGAACAATACTGTTTCTCTGGAGAATTCAGATAGAACATGCATTTGCCATGTGAACTACAAATTTTCTTGCAATTTAACATTTGATATGATTGATTGACAAGAGATAATTCAACGATGAGTTTGTTCGCGGGTAAAAACGGAAATAAAACTGAAAACATCCAACTTGAAATATATTGAACAGATGTTTCGTTGACAATATACGAATCGATACGAACAGATTTTGGTTTAGCTCGTTGTTGCCAAGATAAGCTTTTTATTCTTTCCAAACTCAAATAAACATAATGGGGAAAATCGTCCGATAAAATTACATTATAAACGATTTGTTCATACGAAAGAATAACATTGTCTTCATTTATTAAATAAACAAATAACCGAAAGACTGTCGATGGTTCGAGAAAATAAAGAAGTCTGACTTGTAGAACGACGATTAAATATTCGGATTGATATTGACAATACTCACCAAAGTAAGTCAATGGACAGAGACAAATCGATTGATTCAATGAACGAATTCGAAAACCGAAATTACATAGCCATCTATCATCAATTAGAATTTTCTTGTATAACTTTGTTTGTTTAACAGATGGAATCAATTGATTGTCATCTTGATTGGATTCAGTAATTAGCGGATAACTTTCATAACTAATCAGCCAACTGTGATCCGGTTTATATTTGATCATTTCAAGATCACAAAACCAAAGATGTTCTTTCATTTGGCATAAACGATTGCTCGTCACACCGATAATACATCGATTAACGAAGCTCGATTGAACACTTTGACATTGAAATGTTGATGCATTGCGTACGAATAACCAAGGACAAACACGTTCATCATCCTCAAATGGACAATCGATTTTCCCATTACAAATTTGATCTACTTGGATACATTCACTGCTATTCTCACAATGAAAACGTCT
>Ga0209930_1002920_pt1 | contig 18409 bp, 9 predicted proteins | sample ThiBiot_500_biof_2_FD_183948 | JGI IMG/M metagenome (GOLD analysis project Ga0209930, IMG submission 183948) | Wastewater bioreactor microbial communities from Cape Town, South Africa - Thiocy_cont_500_biof (SPAdes) | ecosystem: Engineered > Bioreactor > Thiocyanate-remediating >... | reverse complement strand
TTATACTTTACATCCACTTATAAACATAAAGTTTTATCGAAACCACTAAGTAGTTCTTCAAATATATTAACACTTGTTGCTGGTACAGGTGTTGCTGGAAATGCTCCAAATATGCTTAATAACCCTTTTGGATTATTTGGCGATGTTAATTTTGATTTATATGTTGCCGATTTTGACAATCATCGTATTCAATTATTTCGACAAGGACAACAGAATGCAATCACAGTTGCAGGAAGTGGATCATTAAATGTAACAATTACTCTCGATCGTCCAATTCATGTTGTACTCGATATGGAAAAATATTTATTTATTGTAGATCAGCACAACCATCGTATTATTGGATCTAATAAGGATGGTTTTCATTGTATAGTTGGATGTACTGGCTCTTCAGGTTTATCCTTTAATACGTTGTATAAACCATCCAGCATGGCTTTCGATAGTTTTGGAAATATTTATGTTGCAGACGAGTTTAATCATCGCATTCAAAAATTTCTTCGTTTGAACAGTACCCTCAGTAAATACCTTTGAATTTTTTATCTACAAATATTATTCTATATTTTAGGTCCGTCATATAATCAACCAAAATTCTGTTCGAATGCAACATGGAATCCAAATGCAACTACCTTAGCTAATCCTAGTATCATTGGATCAAAGCCTTATGGTATGTACATCGATAAAAATAACACAATTTATGCAGCTAGTCAAGAGACAGGTCAAATTCTCATTTGGTCAAATGATAGAATAAATCCAACGACTGTTTTACATGCTAATTTATATTTACCACGATCGATATTTGTAACCATGAATGGTGATATTTATGTTGGCGATAATAGTTCAATTCGACAAGTATCATATTCAAACAGTAGTAGATTGATTATACAGATGACTTCACGATGTATGGGTCTTTTTGTTGATATTACGAACAGTATTTATTGTTCATCAGATCCCCAACATCAAGTTTTCAAGAAATGGTTAGGTGATAAAAATGCATCAGTCATGACATCAGTTGCTGGAACAGGTTCTGCCGGCTCTGCTGCAAATCAACTGAATAACCCAAATGGAATCTTTGTTGACACAAATTTCGATTTATATGTAGCGGATTGGAGGAATAACAGAATTCAATTATTTCGATTGAGACAGTCAAATGGAAGAACAGTTGCAGGAAATACTTCACCAAACTCAACAATTACATTAAATCATCCATCAAATGTTATTTTAGATGAAAATAAATATCTTTTCATAACAGATACTGACAATAATCGAATAATTGGATCTGACGAAATTGGTTTTCGTTGTATCGTTGGATGTACAGGCTCATCAGGCCCAAATTCTAATCAACTCAAATATCCGCGAAGTATAGCTTTTGACAGTTCTGGAAATCTATATGTTGTTGAACGTGATAACAATCGTATTCAAAAATTTAGTTTATCAACAAATCCATGTTACGGTAAGTTCGTTATAACAAAAAACTTTCCTCATCAATCTACAATATACCTTTAAAGGTTGTTACGCTCCAAAATTCATATTGATTCCAGATGGTTCAACTTTATTAAATCCATTACGATTTCGTCGAAGTCAAGATTTTTATATAATCTCAATTATTGAATTAAATTGTAACGATTCAACATTAACAAACAAACAGTGGATCATCAAAAATTGTACAACCAATTGTCTCAATACAATTCAATTAGATTCAACGGTTCAAACAACATCAAGTGAATTATATATTCCTGCACGAACACTCTCATTTGGAACATATGAATTAGAATTAACTGTAACAATGAGCAACTATTCATGGTTAAAAGCCGTTTCATCTGTTTATGTTCAAATCACTCCATCGGGAATAACAGCAAATCTTGTTCAATTAGGCACATCGATGATCACAAGTGGACATGAACAAGATCTTAAATTAGATCCAGGAACATATTCGGTCAATCCCGATGAAAATACTTTCGATACAAGTGTAAATTTTAATTTATTCACTAAAAACGATAATCTTTTTTTTTAAATTTAGAATTGGATTTATGAATACTATTGTCGAATTTATCCTTCATTTATGTTTCCGAATGTGAATGGTTGGTTATTAACTATCGATAATCCAGCAAATGACTCTTCGAATCCATCGTGTTTATCGAATCGAACCGGTTGGAAATTTAGTAATTCCAATCGTTCATCTTTGACAATACTTTCTCATTCACTTCAATCAAATCGAACTTATCAATTTATGGTTCAAATGCAACATCGTCGAAATCTTACACAACAAGCAACTGGTTATGTTCTTGTCAAAATCGACGATACTCGACCACAAATGATTGCTATTGGGTAAATTCATCATTTTTATTTCTAACTGAGAAGAGTCTAGATTTTTAGTTGTGTCATCATAACACTTTGTGCACCGAATTTGGAATATCAATTTGTTAATCCAACGACACAAGTCGCTCTTTTTTCGATTGCTATTGGAAATTATATACGAATTGAAAATATAACATGGAATGTTTATTTTGCAGAACGAAATTCATCGGCTAATTATTCTCAATGGACTTTATTCAATCAACAAACTCCTTGGTTTTTCGGAAGAAATACAAGTAATTTTACATCAACAAATCAATTGTTTCTTCAGAATCCCGATATTCAATTTTGGAAATTCGAAGTTGTCTATTCATTTCCAACGGAAATAAGTATCAGCGCTTTGAATTTCTTGATAAATCAACCACCGAAAAATGGTTCCTGTTCAATTTCTCCAACAAATGGAACAACGACAACTGCATTTCAAATATCATGTCCGGATTGGATTGATGAAGATGGAATCAAAGATTATTCGGTTTTTTCTTATGATTCATCAAATAAAGTTATGATTGCATTTTCAAGTTTATCAACTATTGAAATTCTGTTACCATCGGGAAATGATCAACGATTAACAATTCAAATTCGAGATCAATTAAATTGTTTAACTGAATATAATTTATCAACATTAATTTCTGTTCGATCTGATTTCGAATCAATAGATAATTTTCAAAGTTCAACCAATAATCCGATTGTTAATTTACTTGCGAGTGGAAATCAAAATACAATTGGTCAAGTTCTTACTTCACTTTCACAAGAATTTAATAAGATGAATACAGAAAATGTTGATAAAGCTGTTTCAAGTGGAATTCCAGCTGCAAGTATTTCAGTTTCATCATTAACAAGTCAACGTTTATCATCAAATGCAGAACTGAATCAATCAGCTTTAATTGAATTTAATGAACAACTGAATTCACAAGCCAATGTTCGAGAATATTTAATTTCATTTACTCAAAATCTTCTCATAACAACATCGAATACTATCAAACTTCAATCATCATCTTTAGCTCAACTAACCAAAGCAACAAATCAACTAAGTCGAACAACTCTATCAATTGCAGCTGAAAGATGTTCGAAACTCTCATTAGCATTAGATTCAATGTCAACTAAAGTCTCTCATGAAGATGCTGAGATAATTTCAATGTGCTTCGAATATTTTAAGTGCTGTCAATGGTCCTTTACAAGGACGTACTATTGTGCTCGATGTTGATGGAACAAGAGCATCGGAATTTCCAGCTGATCTCGAATCTGAATCGTCGAAAATCAATCGATTAGAAGATAAAAATGCTTATTTTCAAAATCAATTAGCAAATCAAATGAATCAGTTGATTTCACGATTAACTTCGGTTTTAAATATTCATCTGAATACGGGACAACAATCAATTATAAATACATCGGAAGTATTCATGTCCTTAGAAGTATATTCATCGAAATCTCAATTGAATTCAAAAGTTTTAATGCAAACTAAACTAGAACCATTAGCACCATTTGGTAATTCAAAATCACTAATAGCAAATACAAATGTTTCAAGATCAATTTCACTTTCGATGACTGATCAAAATGGAAATCAAATTGAAGTTAAAGCAAATGATACGCATCCTATTGAAATCATGATTCCACGAGATCCAAATTTAGTTATTCCGACAATGATTCTTCAAAATGTGACTTCAAATGATTCGACTCCTCATCAACAATTATTTAATTTGCATTATGTTAATTTAACGAGTAGCCTTTCGATTTCAATTCATATCGAAATTCAACCTTTGAATAACAACAGCATTGTTTATTTATTGATTTATAAATTTGATCAAATTCCACTATTGAACGATTCAACAAGTCAAATCGATGGTTGGACAATTCTCAATTCTTCGAATTTCAATTATTTTCTCGATAATCAACAGACTCGAAATCATCATTCGTTCGTTTTTGGTTTGAGAGAATTGAATCCTTCAGAAATCGTTACTGAAACTAAACCACCAGTAACCAATCGAAAGTTTAATTTTACATCAAATTATCAATTGAGAATATTTGCATCGGGTTGTTATTATCTTGATGAGAACAATCAATGGAAAGATGATGGATTACGTGTTGGACCTTTGACAAATTATAATCAAACTCAATGTTTTTCAACTCATTTAAACTGAATCATTCATTGCTTTGCTTTGTCTGCGTAGTTTCGCTTTCGTTACTTGTAATGTATATTTGCTATAGAAATAAAAATTCATGTTGTTTCGTTCGATTAATTATAATATAAGTGTTAGCTTTGTTTCAAAAAATGTCTTTTATATCAACACAAAAAAAAACAATTTTCTGGCGTTAGATCAATAGACTTAACTGACAATTTTGTATTTGACTTATCTGACTTATTCACCCAATATGTAGGTAGAAACAAAATATTCTTCTAATATTTTATTCATTTTTTCATCATGATCTTGATTAGCTATGTGAACATTTGGCTTATATCGATGGTATTTGATCAATTTGAAGATTTATCTTACAATCGACCCAAATTTGATGCATCTACTGTTTGGAATTCAAATGGAATCACAACACAATATATATACCTGGTCGAACTACGAATGGTATATACATTTGGGAGAATGATAATATCAATTTCACAAAGAAAATCAATACTAATCAGTTGACTCAACTCTCCATTTTTGTAACTAGTAATGGTGATATCTATACTACTTCTACAAACACACCCTTTACTATCAATCGGTGGTTATCAAATGAAACTAACACTTCTGCGACTATTGCATATAGTGACGGAGATTTAGATGGTATCTTTATTGATATCAACAATACTTTATACTTTTCATCCACTTATAAACATCAAGTTTTATCGAAACCATTAAGTTTTATCGAAATCATTAAGTAGTTCTTCAAATATATTAACAATCGTTGCTGGTACAGGTGTTGCCGGGAATGCATCAAATATGCTTCATAACCCTTTTGGATTATTTGTCGATGTCAATTTTGACTTATATGTTGCCGATTGGGGGAATCATCGTATTCAATTATTTCGACAAGGACAACACAATGCAATCACAGTTATGGATAATTGAAGTTTAAAACGAAAAATAATTAAAAACTAAAAGCGAATGGAGAAAAACCCTAAAATTGACTATGAATTCGCCACATCCGGACAATTTTAGTGGTTTTTCGGGTTGGTTTGACTTGTGAAAACCTCTGATTTGTCCATATCTGAGTTAAACTATGTGAGCGTACTTTCTTTCGACTCGAATTTGCCAAAACATTTACTTGTAACAAGATGAATGACAATCGTTTCAGTGATATAACTATTCTTGCGATTGAGCGAGAAACTACCACCGATCTTGATCAACTGTAGAAAAGTTTTCTAAGAAACATTGGAGCAGCCGAATTTTATTGCAATAAAAGAAGATTTCCGTTGTTTCTTATGAACTAGAAATCTAAAGAGTTTTTTTAATTGATCAGAACAAGAATGTTAATGAGACGTTTTTAGATTGAGAATGTAATGAAATTTTATTAATGATAATTGAGTACGAAAAAAAAAAGATCTACTGATTGAAATCTATGTGAAAGTTAAACAAATATTATCCATAGAAAAATGTGTTCCATTTCCTGTAACAACACTATTTTTTGTACCACCGGATGTTGTAAATATAACTTTATCTAGTCCAGAAAATCCGCTGAAACTCAAATATGAAGCGGTAAATACTTGGAAAGTAAATGTACTAGTTGCAATAACTATATTCGATTTATATCCAACAACAGTTAATTGCAAATCATCATACCATGCTGCAGCTATTACAAGTGAATAGAGAGTAAAACTTTGTGAATTAGCAGATGCTATAGTCATTGGATCTCCATATGGATTCATTACGGAATTTGGTCGACTAACAGCACCTGTATAATATCCATTACCTGCTGTTGTTGTAATTGCGTTTCCATTTGTCCAAACTAAATTATTGTATCCACTTGGTACTGCTCCTATTGAAATATCATCAAACTTGATTGTTGTAGCAGTAGCTGGACAAACTACAATTCACAAATAGATCATTTGACTTTTTAATTCAATAATAACTACTAACATTCAGGAGTGGTTGTTGTCGTCATTACGCTAGTCGTCGTTGTCGTTGTTTTTGTAGTAGTCGTGCTAGTTGTGGTGCTAGTTGAAGTTGTCGTTGTTTTTGTAGTAGTTGTACTCGTTGTAGTACTAGTTGAAGTTGTTGTACTTGTCGTTGTCGTTGTACTAGTTGTGGTACTAGTTGAAGTTGTTGTACTTGTAGTGGTAGTGGTACTAGTTGTAGTACTAGTTGAAGTTGTTGTAGTTGTAGTGGTAGTCGTAGTGGTTGTAGTACTGGTTGATGTTGTTGTGCTAGTCGTCGTTGTTGTAGTTGTAGTTGTACTAGTTGTAGTTGTACTAGTCGTAGTACTGGTTGATGTTGAGGTTGTTGTTGTTGATGTAGTACTAGTTGTTGTTGTACTTGTCGTTGAAGTGCTGGTTGTTGATGCTACAAAGTACCAAACTTAAATGAATATAAATTTATCTTTTGATTTACTTGTTGTAGTTATCGTCGTTGTTGCTTTAGATTTATTGAAAAAAAAACAGAATAAATTTGAAGTGAAAAAAGTAAAATGAACTTACTTTGATCTTGTATATAAATAGTTAATACTACTGAGAGAGCAATAGCAGCTAATAATCCTCCGAGAATAGATCCAATAATACATGTCTTACATTTTGGAGAACATATATATCCCGAAATACGTCTTTAGAGAATATGAGAATATATCATTAAAAAAAGTGTATCGTTTATTACCTTTTCCATGAAAGGTCTTCATCTTCATCGTTTTCCTCCGGACAAAATTCTTTAATTATGCTATTTGTCGAATTAATACGAGTAGATGATACAGATGAGAAAGTATCCGATGCACTGTTCAATCGATCGAATGCAAGAATTGGTGGTTGTTTTTTCTGTTGAATCCAGTATTGTTGTTGTAGGAGACTTGTTTGCATGTTCGAAAAATGTATTATGGGAGTCGCTTTCTTTACTTCGTCAATGTCTGTAATTTTAATTATTTTATTCAAATTTCATATTTCAACAAATAAGCAAAAAAACACACTTCTATAGTATGGTTCGATTGATGATTAGCATATTCAAGTAGTTGATTTAATTAACAAAAAGCAAATAAACTTGATGCACACGCGTCACCTATTTGCTTGTATGTAAATACAATGTTATCTTTTATCAGATCTTTTTGTTCTAAACGTACAATATTTACTTTTGTCACCTAAAAGTGAAAAAACCCTCTCAGTTGCACTTCAGAAGTTTCTAAGTGATAACATCGATATAAATTTCTAAACATTTATACGTTGTTGTTGTTATTATTTTAAGTATGAATGATGATAAACGACATAAAACAAATCATTTATATTCCAAAAATTCGTATTTTTCAACTTCAGTATCGACATCGACTACAGAAACAAATGCACAAGTATACGTATTAAATTTACCATTAGATCTAACCGAAAATGATGTAGAGAAAACGATTCGAAGTCGTATGAAAAAGGTATTACGTATGGACGTCGTAAATATTAGATGTTTTGCGAAACTTGGCATCGCTATGATTCAATTAATGAATGAAGACGATAAAGAACATTTAATTGAGAATGTTCAATCGATGGTTCTTGATCACGAACGTAATATTACGATTTCATTCGTTGAGAAAATCGAACGAGATACATACATTGTAATCGATAGTCAACCAACGGCATTACCTTCAACTGAAGAAATATTAAAATCTTATCGCAAAACATATGACATAGACGAAGAACGTGTTTGTGAGGTTGTTTCTGCTCAATTTCCGAATATATTTCGTATTCATTCGTTAACATTCGATGAACTTGGAAACACAGCAGATGAACCAAATTTTATAATCGATACAAATCTCGCGACAATTTATCCACGTTCTGATTGTTGTTTCTTCGAGAATTTACCATCAAATGTTACTAAGAAAAAAATTTTCTCGGCCATTGCGGCACAAATTGGCGAAGATGAACTTTCACCAACATTATTTCATATTGAATATGATAAAGTATCATCGACTGCTGCGGTTATCGGCAGTCAATTAGTTCAAAAATGGATTAAAGCTGAACATTTGACTATCAAAGAACAAGATATACCAAAAACGACTAAACTTGCCTATCGAGTTATTGTCACACCAGTTCCATCCGGTTTTGACCTTCGTCAAATTTTTATGCATAAAATATTCTGTGGAGAAATAATTGGACATAAAACCATCGATGACAAACTTATACTTGAACTCAAAACTATCGATAGTTATAATCATTGTTTACAAATAGGCGCTATTCGTATTGGTAATGCTACAATGAATATTGATCCAATAAGTGCGACTGTTGCTTCGGATGACAATGATTTAAATGATATCAATTGGTACGAAACTGAAATGTTGAATATGAAACCAGATATAACAACTGTTATGAATAATCATGAACATCCGATATTTCGTTATAATTGGAATGCGAAAAATTGGAGTCAACAATTTGAAATAGCCAAAGGTGGTGATAAACAGCCAAACAATAAATATGATCTCCAAAGACGTTTGTTACGAGTTACTGTTATGCTCAATACGATTGATGTTTTGAGAAAAGGAAACTATTTTATTGATGGTCAAGAAATCAAATTAAATGTACGAAAACTACAAACGATCAGTTATGATCATAAATCCATGCTGATCATCGGAAGAAATATTCATGAATCGGAATTACGAATACCATACAGATCAACAAAAATTAAAGTTCTAAATGAAGATTGTCTTGTTTTATATGAACAATTAGTTGCCGAAGGACACAGACCATTATTATTGAACATGGCAAATGCAAAAAAGCCTGGAGGTGGCTATCGAAAAGGTGACGATGCACAAGAAGAAAATCTCTTTCGTCGATCGGATTATTATCATAGTCTCGATGCAGAATTAGCTGATCCAAGTCGAGCAGAACGTTTTATCCGTACGTCAAACTGTGATTTAAAGGAAGCAGCTAAAAACGATACTTTATATCCGATGGAAGACTTCGGCGCTATTTATACATCAGGCATTACAGTTTTTCGTCAAACCGAAGAGAATGGATATGCTTTTATGAAAAATCGAATGCGTAACGTTTGTTCTATAGCCATGGCTGCTTACCGAGATCCTCCATTAGCCAACACTGAGTTGTTAGAAAATAAAGCAGCAGTGAATACACGTAAAAAAATTGAAAATGTCTTTGCCATTGCACATTATCACAAACATGATTCTTTAATTTTATCAGCGTTTGGCTGTGGTGCTTTCAAAAATCCACCGAAACATATCGCTTTATTATTTAAATCAGTCATTCATCAATATGCTGGTTATTTCGAGAAGATTTATTTTGCCATTGTTGACGATCATAATACTGAAAATTTTGGTCAATTTGAAACAGAACTTGATAATTTAGTTGTTGAATCATCAAAATCATTTCGAAATAATAGTGTTAGTGGTCCATATCGAATATTGAATCGATCACCTGATGGTCTACTAACTATAGACGATACACGTATTCTTTCTCTTAGTCCCTGTCAATATGGTGCTAAATGTCATGATCTAAACAATTCTCAACATAGTTCATTGTTTGCTCATCCACCAGTATGTCCTCTACAAACTACGACAACTGCCTGTGATCAAATGAATGATAAAATTCATATGTTTTATTTTATTCATTCGAACGAATGTAAACATGGTGGTCAATGTGAAAGCAATGATCCAAAACATTTGAAGGAATTTAGTCATCCTGATTATTGCAAAGATGGTTCATTTTGTTTCAATACTAGTCCTGAACATTTGTTTACCTATCGACATGGAAAAAATTATAATCAATTATCTATTGCTCCATCGAGGAATCTTAATGCAAGAGTTAACTTCGTTCGCAATCAAGAACGTATGATTCAAAATGTAAACACATATATGGAAAGACAGAAATGGAAAAAAGCTAAAACATCTCCCGATATACTCAATTGGATACGAGGATTACAACCTGTTCATCGATGTGGACAAATAATTTTCGAATCAATTCTTGTTCATGGTCATGTTATGAGCAGAAATTATATGAAAGCATTAGAAAATCCAAGAAATGTGGCTAAAGCAGTTTTACAACATAGTCGTATACGGAGAATTTTTCTTCAACATAATACTACGGCAGTGAAAGAGGCGGCTTTGGCGTTCATCAAAGGATTAGTCGATACCGAATATGCTAAAAGTGGAACTGAAGGAAAGTCATTAGCGAAATTAGATGCTGATCATGAAGAAAATATCAATATCAATAGAACAAAACTTCAATCATCGATTAGTGACGCAGATCTGAACGCAATACGTACTTGGACAATAAAAATAGCTCAAGCTTCGATACAAATCGTTAATAATCCAATGGGTATTGGATATGAAGTTGACAGAGTAATGGAAACAGATAAACATGTATTCAGTATTCTTGGACCACATTGTGGTCATTATTATGGTGATATTGTTGTTTTATTCAAACAAGAGATTTTGTTGCATCCTGATACGAATTTTTCAGCTCAAGCAGCCACACGTTTTCATAGTGCTAAGATTTATCCAGATCGTCCATGGGTTCAAGATAGAGGCAGTGAGAATACACGTGTCGACGATTTCTTTAGTGCGAAACTTCATTGTTCAGTACCTCGATTTGAATATGCAGCAGCAGCAGAATTAATCGCATCCACAGGTCTAGCAAAGAAATCAGCTAATGTTAGTTTAGATGATATTATTCAACGGTGGGTTGAGGTCGATTCACATGAAACCTTTGAATGTCATTTACCTCAATTGATTCCGTTGGATTACGTTGATCGTGTTTATATACCAAAGAATATCTTCGAGGCTCTTTCTTCGGAATCAAAACAATCGGCAAGAGGAGCGTTTGGAGATTCGCTTATCGTCACTCATCATTTACTTGATCTTAGTGTAGTAAGACCTGGAGGTATGGTTTCATTAGATCCAACACGAGAAATTTATCGAAGTTACATCGTTGATCAAATCAAAGAACAAATCAAAAAACGAGCTAAAACATCACAGATTTCACAAGGTATTATTATAACAATTCCAAGTTCTCAATTCGGACAACACGTCGCTTTACCAATGTCAATCCATCAATCCTACGAACTCTATCGTCTCGACAAGCCAAGTGCACCGAATCATCCAGAATTTGCGTATATCTATTGGAAAGCAATGCACGGTGATATGATGATTACAATTGCAAATGAGAAAATTGATATGAGAAAAGAACAGCAAAATCTTCGATGTCTTGTTTGTTATGTTGCTGCAAGTCCGTTCACCGAAGATTATCACGAAGCATATTCGTATATCAATGATGGTTTACCATTTGAACACGATAGGAATGTTAGTGTAGCTCTATTTCGAGCAAAATCAAATACATTTTATCGTGGTTGTAATATCGATGATTTTTTTACTTTCTGTTTAAAAATAACTTATAAAACCAATGAAGTTTCATTATCACATGCAGGTCCAAATGGAATTTACAATCATCAACAGATAAAATATCAATTCGATCGATCTCGATTAGATTTATCGAGAATTGAATATGTTCATATAAGTGCTGGACAACACGATGTTCCAATTCGTAATTTAACAATTCATCATGAAAAAGTAGCTGAATATCATCCAACATTCGATGAAACCTTCAAAATAGACACCAATGTGTCACAAGAAAAGTATAACAATAGCATTTCTAATAGTACCGATGAGCAAAGCCATGCTCATCGATTTTCTGATCTTGTTTCTGAACCATTGAATATGCTTTTACCAATTCAAGGTTACGAGAAACTACCTGCGGTTTCACTGGAAGAAGCTATTGTCCCGCTTATTCCAATTGTCGAAGATATTGAGCAAATGGTTTGGATTGTTAAAGAAAAATGTATACGTCCTAAAGATGGATTAACTAGTGATGAATTAGCATCTATTATGCTTTATACGATGGAATGGCAGCCATCTGATAAATCGTTCTATATTTTATTGAATTCAGCTCTTCGAACAGCAAAACGTGATAAACTCAGACCGTGGTTTTCTTATCTTCGACTTGTTGTTCATGCTTTGCAAAAAGTTCCCACAACTTGTCACACGGTCTACCGTGGTGTTAATGGAAATCTATCCAATGAATATCGTCGAGGTGCGACTATTGTTTGGTGGGGTTTTTCATCATGTACAAGATCGATTGAAACATTGAATAATGAACAGTTCTTGGGTAAAACTGGCGAAAGAACCTTTTTTAATATTGAATGCGAATCCGGTAAAAGTATTCAATCATATTCATTTTACAACGATGAAGATGAGATTTTACTTCTTCCAGCTCGTCAATTCGAAGTTGTGGGATGTGTCGACCAAGGAAATGGACTTAAACTAGTTCAATTGAAAGAAACAAAACCGAAGTTTCCATTAATTAAACTTCCATAATTCTTCATTTAACATTAAAATATAAATTGAAAAGAAAGACTAAACTAGAATTGCACTCGAGACAAAGCCGAGTAGATAAGGCGGCTGACTGTAAGAGCTTGCGGGTTGGGTTATCCAAGAAAATAGAATCGTGTTTCAATAAATACAATAGAAAATTGCTTTGTTTCTATTGAAAAAATGTATTGATTAGTAAACTTCCCTAATGTGTAAGTTACAGACAAATAGAGTCAGAATATCAATCAAAGACATAAGTTGTGCTTTTCTTCTAATCCTGTCGACCATTCGAAGAATAAGTTTTACAAAATTACTTAATCTCTTTTTCTCTGAAAGACTCTACAGTAGATAAACTTGAATTTCAACAAATTGAATTAAATCGTGTATGCACAAAGCATGTGATGTATCAATGGTCAATTGAAAATGAGTCATATATGACCATATAAGGCAAAACTATAGTATTTTAATTAGTCATTTTGTATATCTTATATCTCCCGAACGATCTTGAATTTCGAAAAACAGATTTGAGATGTGAACTCGTCAGATTATGAGGATTCTAACTATCTTTTTCTTTCTTCAAAATAATGGACAGTTACTTAGAACTTTTTATTGACTTGAAATATGACTCATGCATCCGTAGGAAGAATAAGAAGAAGAATTTTGCTAGGCAACTAAGCAAGTTAAAAGCAATAAGTCGTCTTGCTGCAATAAACTGCAGTCAGCCGGCTTAAAAAGAGACTGGATTATCGTTGATAGAAGAAAATCTTTGCTTCTGTTTCGTTCGACTGAAAATGTGACTCCTGATACTGAATATTAATTAGAGATTCCTTATAAGTATGATTATGATTATGTTACTCTTATCAAACTTAGGTAATTTCATTGATTGATCATTTTTTTTTGGTAGGTATACCAAGTATCTTTTTAAAAGCTAAAGTAGCTATAAACTTTGATCCGTTGCTGCTTAGAAAACCATTATAATCTCTTATTATGTATTGGTGGCGTAAAGATACAAAATCGACTTTTTAACAAAAACTCATTGTGATTTATTGTTTCGAAAGTTTCTGAAATGGTCCCTTCAGAAAGGACATCAATCAATAAAATGATGGACTTATTAATTAAAGAAATGCAAAGTGTCAATTCAAGTATACTGAAAGTCAGCAAAGCTGGACAACTCAGCTAAAAAAATGAATTAACTCAATTCAATTCGATCTCCTATTCTTGCTGTTGAAACAGTCATTCAAGATTCTTCAGATCGTTTATCATGTATCCAAATGTGATCAATCGAAATCGAAGGATTTGATAAAAACGCAATTGAAAAAGATTATTATCAGCTGTGTTGAATTTAAATAAGAGTTGTCAATGAATATTTATCAAGTCGTAAATCAATAAGAAATAACGAACCATTATTTTTCCTTCTTTTCCTCTTCGATTATTAAAAATTTCACTTTTTCTTCTGTTTTCATACGAATTATTTCAAGTAAGCTACGTAAAACCGAAGGTGCTCAATCGATCTCCTCAGATCTGACTCATTTTCACATATCTGATAAAGACAAGACTTTGACTGTTTCGGTTTTTATATCGATTTTGCTTAAAACACAAGTAACGTGATTTTTTCGACATGTCTCCTCTTAAAGCTGAACCCTTTCATAGCCTTTATACAACAGTAGATTATAATGCATTGAATCATACTAGAATAAAAGAATTTCTATAGCAAATTGCATCTAAACCTAACAAAAAATATTTATAATGAAATTTTGGAAAAAATACACATCCATTGATAAGACGGATCTTGTAATTGTTGATATTCATGGCAATCACAATAATTCTTGATACTGAGTTGGCATCAGGCCAAACGTATATTGCATGGCGGTTGCTTAAATACTATTCTTTGTTATGATAAAGATACCGAATGGAGTCCCTCCGATGATCCCATGATACATTCGGAAAAAAATATCAGTTGATTATAGAAGAAATCCGAAAAAGAATATCGTATTTGCTCATTTGTTGTTTTCCTGAAAGAAAAGAAAAACTATCATTCAGACCGATTTTAATATTCAGTTGTTGTAGTCTTTTCATTTTAACTTGTCTCGTTCGCATGATCAATAGAACTTTGAATTCTCATTAACCAAAAAATAGTTTTTTTTTCTTTTTTTTCAGAAATACTGATTATCAATGATTTACGTTCAGACATTTTGTTTCATAACGCAAAAAAATATTATTTCAATTTAGCAGATACACGTTCAATGTCTGCTTTAACTTCAAGTACATTTGGATGTTGCGAAGAGAATGCATGTTCATAGATATTCAGTGCCTTTTCAAATAATTCTAATGCTTGTTTCCATTCACATTTTTTTTCATGTATCAAGCCAATATTTCTATAACTTGTGGCAATATTAGGATGATCGTCAGGAAGTGATTTTAAGCGTATTTCGAGTGACTGTTGAACATGTTCCATAGCAAGATCATATTTATTCAGATTAGAATAAACAAGACCAATATTATTGTGAGAACCAGCAATATCAGGATGATCACCAGGAAGTGATTTTAAGCGTATTTCGAGTGACTGTTGAACATGTTCCATAGCAAGATCATATTCATTCAGCTGATAATAAACACCACCAATATTTATGTGACAAGCAGCAACATTTGGATGATTCGAAGGTAAATGTTGTATCATAGTAGCTAATGATTTTTTGTAATAATCTAACGCTTCTGTATATTTGTTCTGTTCATCATATATAATAGCAATGTTATTGTAGAAACCAGCCATATTTGAATTATCTTCATCATTTGCATTTCGAAATAATTCTATCGCCTTATTATAATTTTCTAATGCTCTCTCTAACTCACCCTTGCCACGATAACTTTCACCTATACAATTATATAAATTACCAATGTTTACATAATTAGATGATCCTTTTTGTTCTTCAATCACAAGTGATTCTTCAAACCATTCAAGACTAAAGTCATAGGCAGCTTTATCAAGAGTCACCATGCCAAGATTATAATATAAATAACCAAGCGAAGGATCATTTGATGGTAACTCTGATAACAATCGATGATAAATCTTCTCTGCTGAATCATATTTACCCATTTCATGCAAAACTTGACCAAACGAACAAAGATTGACTTCCTCATTCTCATCACCAAATTTATTTTTCATATGATCGAATAATTCTTTCAAATCATGTTCATCATCACCACATAGTTCCATATGAATCATTAGAATTTCTTCATTTTCCATTTCTTCAATTTTAATCAATCGAAAAATCGATCCAATCATAAATAATACTTCACATTCATCGCTAAACTCACTCAACGAACTAATATCAGCAAATGGTTTTGATTTTACTATTTGAGGATCGGCATCAATAATAAATAGTACACGACATAAATCACCTGGAATTTTACTGCTATTCAAGAAACCTAATGCTCGATCACGATTGGTACTCGTCGAGAAGAAGGAATTTATCGAAATAAAATTATCAGTCGATTGTCGAAGAGTATTGAGCTCATCCGTGGACATAACCTGGCCACGATAGACACGAATAGGTGATTGTTGTTGATATACTTTTAGTTGTTGATAAATATCACCAATAACAAAGCGAAATAAAAATAAAAGATCAATATTTTGAACTCGTAATGCTTTATTCAACATTCGATAAAGAAATGAATCACGAGAATACCACCAAAGTGCTTTATCTGCTCGATAATCCTTTTCAAATTCTCGAACGAATTCTAATTCCTTCTGATTGTTTTGATATTCTCTTTTACATAGTTGAATTAATTGTTTTTTATCACTTTCGATCGATTTCATTCGAATAAGAACATCGGTTAAGATAAGAGAGTGAATAAAATTACCATTCAATAGATTTATGGATAATGGCTCTTCAATTTTAACTCGACTTTGTTGATCTTGTCTAATGACATGAATGAGATCCTTCAATTCACCGATAACACTTTTAATTTTAGTAAAATCTTTTGTCCATAGTTCATTCGCTTTCTTATCCATACAATAAACATAAATCGATGAAACTTGTCTAAGATGATGTATTTGAGGAACTAATTGTCGACCACATCGACCACTCACGATAAGAATCAGTCGATCTTCTTGTGAAAGTGAAAGAATTCGCTGATAACATTCTTGTTGATCATCAAATGTTTTTAAATGATTAATAATTTCTCGAAGTATTAATTGAGTATTTCGATTCTCTTCAGTTTTATCAACTTGTTCATCAAGCCAAAAAATAGAAAATGTTTCAAGATTATCATTAGATACTTGTAACGATTTACTGTTTACACCGGCCATAACTATACGCTCGGTATTTGCCAACAACGCTACTTATATAAAACACGTAGAAGGACTCTTTTTGTTTGAAAGAAGCAGCACATCATTTGTTTTATCAGTTATCTTTTTGTTTATCTCGTCTTAGTAACGTAAGTTGATGTGAGAACGCTAAAAGGTAAACTTTTCCTTCATATTTCGCAAAACAAAAAGTATTTTAAAAAACAATCCGTGTATTTTGTCTTCTCGTGTCATTCTTTGTCCACTTTTTCTATGAGTGAAAACAATGAAAGATATGATTCATTTTTGTTTTCTGGTATATTCGTTAGATATGCATCTGTGCAAGGAAAGAAAATATACGTTTGAGATGTTGCTAATCGTACTTAAAAACCATTTTCTTAATAAACTACTTATTTCTTATTCGAAGAAAAATAATTTTGACTGATAGAATGTGTGATGAATAATCTAAATGAAATGTCAAGTGAAAAGTATAGCTGAAATTGAGCAAAATGAAATCATCTCAACTTAATCTATCTTATTCTTGTGAAATATTTATAAGTTTAACTTCATAATATTGTAAAAAGGAATGTATATACAATTAGAATTCGAATATCTTCAATCGATATATTCCGAATTATTAGTCTGCTTATCCTTAATATTCAATAGGAAACAATTCAATATCGATACATTTCGAAAAATAATTGAATCAAAACGACTCTGACTGATATTGACATTCGAAACAGAAATAAATAGATTTACATTTAACATTGATATTTCATTGAATGAACATAAAAGACAAAGTTTATTGCTTTCAAATCAAATACTATAGTTACTTCAAGCAATTTTTAAAAAAAGTAAAATAGCATTCGGAGAAAATATCGATTGATTATACGAGAAATTCGAAAGAGATAAATTTTAACTAAATGAATTTTTTATTCAAAAACAAAAGAAAAACAATCGTTGAGATTGATTCTACTGTTTAGTGGTTGTAATCTTTTCTGTCAGACGTATGCTGATTATTAATGATTTAATTCGGGAAATATTATTTCAATTGAGAGGATACACGTTCAATGTCTGCTTTAACTTCAAGTGCATTTGGATGTTGCAAAGAGAATGCATGTTGATAGATATTCAATGCATTTTCAAATAGTTTTAAAGCTTGTTGAAGATTGGTACTCGTGGAAAAGAAAGAATTTATCGAAATAAAATATCGATGATATTTAATGACGTGACAAAACCAATTTGTTTTAAAAACATGTCGATAATAAAAAAAATCTTTTATGT
>Ga0209930_1002919_pt1 | contig 18415 bp, 14 predicted proteins | sample ThiBiot_500_biof_2_FD_183948 | JGI IMG/M metagenome (GOLD analysis project Ga0209930, IMG submission 183948) | Wastewater bioreactor microbial communities from Cape Town, South Africa - Thiocy_cont_500_biof (SPAdes) | ecosystem: Engineered > Bioreactor > Thiocyanate-remediating >... | reverse complement strand
TCGGCCATTACTGCACCTCGCTGGACATGGCGGGGGCATCTATTTCGATCTTGCATCTGGATGCGGAACTGAACGATCTTCTTCACCATCCGTGCGACACGGCGTTTCTGCGGGTGGGTTGAAGGCATGCGGGAGGACATCAATGTCGCATGAGGCTGCACGGCGCATCTGCCGGATGTTCCAGCGGATTTCCGTGGATATCGACGCGGAGAAGGACCGGCTGTCCGATCTCGACGGCGCCATCGGCGATGCCGATCACGGCATCACCATGTCGCTCGGCTTCGCCGCCGTTACGTCAGCCCTTGGTCGTCTCGACCCGGAAGCGACGCCTTCCGACCTGTTCAAGGCGGCGGCCAGCGCCTTCCTCGATGCTGTCGGCGCTTCCACCGGTCCGCTCTACGCCACCGCCTTCCGCCGCGCCGCCCAGGCCGTCAGGTCGCATGAGGCGTTGAGCGTTTCCGCCCAGGCCGAGATCGTCGAGGCGATGACCATGGGCATTCGCGAGCGCGGCAAGGGCCAGCGCGGCGACAAGACCATGCTCGACGCCTGGATTCCAGCCGCGGAAGCCGCCGCCGAGGCCCGAGAACGCGGCGAGGAGGCGAGCGTGATGTGGGCGAACATCGTGGCGGCGGCCGAAGCCGGCGCCAAGGCGACCCGCTCCATGGTCGCAGCCCGCGGCCGCGCCGCGCGGTTGGGCGAACGTTCGCTCGGCCATGTCGATCCGGGCGCGGCTTCCACCGTCATCATCCTGCGCGCAATGCGTGAGACGCTGGTCGCATAGGGTTCAGCTCTCGTCGTCCGCCGGGATCGTGGGAAAGAGGACGGAGACTTTCAGTCCCCTGCCGCCAGCCCCGTCCTCCAGCGTGACGGCCGCGCCGTAAAGGCCGGCGATTTCCTCGACAATCGGCAGGCCGAGGCCGGTCCCGAACGCCCGTTCGCGTTCGCCGCGCACGAAACGCTGCATTACTCCCACGCGCTTTTCCGGGGGAATGCCGGGACCGTTGTCCTCTACCTCCAGCCGCACGCCTTCGCTGGAGGACGCGACCCGCACCGTGACCTCTGCCCCGCGCCCGGCATAGGCGATGGCATTCTCGACGAGGTTTTTCACCAGTTCCCCGAGCAGCAGCATCTCGCCGGTCACTGGCGCCGCCCCCTCCCCCTCGAAGCCGAGATCGATACCGGCGGCAGCGGCGGCGGGAACATGATCGGCGGTGATCTCCTGAGAGAGGCGCAGCAGGTCGAGGCGGGCGGGCGGCGGCGTCTCGCGCGACGAGGCGGCATTGAGGCGGGCGAGCGTCAGAAATTGCGCCAGGACGCGCTCGGCCCGCGCCACCGCCTCGTCGCCCTTGCGCGCCGCTTCGCGCGCCTCCTCCAGCGTCGCGGCGCGGCCGACAAGCGCAAGCTGGGTGCGGATGACGGCGAGCGGCGTGCGCAACTGGTGGCTGGCATTGCCGGTAAAATGCCGCAGCGCCTCGATGGCGGTGCTGAGCCGCACCATGAAGGAATTGAAGCGCTCCACCAGCCCCTCGACCTCGCGCGGCACATCCTCGCGGATCGGCTGCAGGTCGTCGGGGTTGCGCTCGGCAATCGCCGAGCCCAGCCGGCTGAGCGGCCGCAGCGACATGGTCACCGCGATCCAGACAATGACGGCAGCCCCGGCGATCATCATGGCGAGGCGCAGAGCCGAGCGCAGCAGGATGGCGCGGGCAAGCTGACGGCGCGCCACCGTGGTTTCGGCGACGGTGACGACGAAAGGCACCGAGGAAATGCCGGTCGAGGCCGAGCGCTGCAGCGCCGCGACCCGGATCGGCTCACCGCGAAACACCGCATCCTCGAAGGCCGTCGCCTGGCCGGGCTTGAGCACGATCCCCGGCAACGACTGATACCCTGTGATGAAGCTGCCGGGCGGCCCATCGACGCGGTAGAAGACGCGATCCTGCGCCGCCGAGGTCAGCATTTCCAGCGCCACATAGGGAATATCCACCTCCAGCGACCCGTCCTCGGCGACGACGACACGCTCGGCAATCGCCAGCGCCGAGCCGGCCAGCACCCGGTCGGAGACCGCATTCGCCGTCTTCACCGCCTCCGCCCAGGTATCGAACAGCGCCAGCGTGCCGATAATCGCGGTGGAAATCAGCAGCCAGCCAAGCAGGCGGCGGCGCAGCGAATGGCGGGGCGTCAGGATCATGCCGGGGCCAAGCCCTCCTCGCCGCTTTCGGGCAACCGGTCGAGATAATAACCGATGCCGCGCGCAGTCTTCACCGTCAACCCATGCGGGGCAAGGCGGCGGCGCAACCGGCTGACATATTGCTCGATGGCATTGGCGCTCAGATCCTCGTCGAAGCCGGTCAGCGACTGCATGATCGCCTCCTTGGCCACCACCTTGCCGGCGCGCAGGAACAGGGTTTCGAGCAGCGCCACCTCGCGGGCGGGAATATCGATGGGCTGGTCGCCGACTGAGAAGGTGCGCGAGGTGAGATCGAGCGTCACGCGCCCGAAGGTGACGCTGGAGGCCCGATGCCCCGCCTGCCGGCGCAAGAGCACGCGGATGCGCGCCTCGAACTCGCCGATATCGAAGGGTTTCGTCAGATAGTCGTCGGCGCCGAGATCGAGCCCCCGCACCCGCTCCTCCGGCGCACCGCGCGCGGTGAGGATCAGCACCGCCGTCCGGTTCTGCCGCCCGCGAATCGTCTTGAGAACGTCGAGCCCGTCGATTTCCGGCAGGTTGAGATCGAGGACGACGAGGTCGAAGCGCTCGGTTGACAAGGCGGCCAGCGCCGAAGCCCCGTCCGACACCCAGTCCAGCGCATAACCGCTGCCCCGAAGGATGGCGATCAACCCCTCCGCCAGCGCCTCATTGTCCTCCACCAGCAAAAGCCGCAAGCCACCATCTCCCCGCCGTTTCGTAACCGCACCCTAACGGCCGCCAGCGGCCTTGTGAACAGCGGGCGGGTTCGGCATGATGGGGGATGCGTCTTTTTCCCGCCTGTCTCGCCGCCGGGTTTGCGGCCTGTCTTTCTCTGTCGGCCGCGCGCGCGGCGCCTGTCTTCTTTCCGGCGCGCTCGGGTGACGAGCATGCGGCGATCATCACCGTCTATTCCTCGCTCGACGAGCCACTGGCCAGGCCGATGATCGAAGGGTTCCAGGCGGCCAATCCGGATGTGGCGGTCAATTACGAGGACATGCTGACCGGCGCGATCTACGACCGCATCGTCAAAGAGACCGATGCCGGCGGCAGGACGGCGGATTTCGCCTTTTCCTCGGCCATGGACCTGCAGGTCAAGCTTTCCAATGACGGCTATGCGCAGCGCTCCGACATGCCGCTCAGCGACCGCTGGCCGGCCTGGGCCAACTGGCGCAACACCGCCTATGCGCTGACCTTCGAGCCCGCCGTCTTCGTCTACCACAAACCCAGTTTTCGCGGGCGCAAACCGCCGGCGACGCGGGCGGAGTTCGTCGCCTATCTCAAGGAGATGGGCGACAAGGTCTTCGGTCGCATCGGCACCTACGATATCGAGCGCTCCGGCGTCGGCTTCCTGTTCATGGCCCGCGACCAGGAACAGTTCGGCGACATCTGGACGGTAATCCAGGCCATGGGCCATGCCGGCGTCAAACTGTACTCGACCAGCCAGGCGATCCTCGAACGGGTGGCCGACGGGCGTTTCACGCTCGGTTACAATATCCTCGGCTCCTATGCCGCCGACTGGGCCTCGCGCCATCCCGATGTCGGCATCGTGCTGCCCAAGGATTATACCGTCGTCATGTCGCGCATCGGCCTCGTGCCGCAGGCGGCGGCGCGGCCGGATCTGGGGCGGCGCTACCTCGAATTCTTCATGTCGCGCGAGGGCCAGCAGATTCTGGCGAGCAGGCTGCAGATTGCAGCCGTCAGCCCGGAAATTGCCGGCGACAACACCGCCATGTCCATGCAGGCAATTCTCGGCGCGCAGTTGAAACCCGTTCCCGTCAGCCCCGGCCTGATGGTCTATCTCGACCAGGTCAAGCGCGCCCGGCTGATCGAGCGCTGGAACGCGGCGTTGCGCTTGCAGTAGCCACCCGCAATTGATGCATGTCAGTTAAATGTCAGCTTCCTGTGGTGCCTTGTGACACCTGATCCTTCCGTGGAGGCGGACGGATCGAGGCCGGGAGGAGCATCGTCGTCGCAGCCGCACCGCCGGCTTGCGCCCGTTTCCATGTTCTCCCGGAAAAACAACGCTTCGCGACTTGCGCGAACCACGGAGGACCTGGACTTGAAACATTTCTTTCTCGCATCGTTGATGGCCGGCGCAATCGCGCTTCCCGCCTATGCCGCCGATTACACGATCATCGCGCCGGCCAATCCCGGCGGCGGCTGGGACCAGACGGCCCGCTCGCTCCAGACGGTCATGCAGCAGGAAGGCATTTCCGGCAATGTGCAGGTGCAGAACGTTCCCGGCGCCGGCGGCACCATCGGCCTTGCCCAGTTCGCCAGCCAGTCGGCCGGCAATCCCAATGCCCTGATCGTCGGCGGCTATGTCATGGTCGGCGCCATCCTCACCAACAAGGCTCCGGTGACGCTCAAGGACGTCACGCCGATTGCCCGCCTCACCGGCGAATATGAAGCCATCGTCGTGCCGGCCTCCTCGCCCTTCCAGAGCATGGCCGATCTCGTGGCGGCGCTGAAGGCCGATCCGGGCGCGGTCTCCTGGGCCGGCGGCTCGGCCGGCGGTACCGACCACATCGCCGTCGGCCAGATCGCCAAGGCGGCCGGTGTCGATCCGACCAAGATCAACTATATCGCCTTCTCCGGCGGCGGCGAGGCGCTGGCGGCGATTCTCGGTTCGCAGGTTTCGGCCGGCATTTCCGGCTATGGCGAATTCGAATCGCAGGTGAAATCCGGCACGCTGCGGCTGCTGGCCATCACCAGCGACAAGCGCATCGACGGCATCGACGCCCCGACGCTGAAGGAAAGCGGCATCGACGTCGTCGTCGAGAACTGGCGCATGATCGCCGCCGCCCCCGGCCTTTCCGACGAGCAGAAGGCCGCCGTATCGGCCGATATCGAGAAACTGGCGAAATCCGCCGGCTGGCAGGAAACCCTGAAGACCAAGGGTTGGCAGGACACCTATCTTGCCGGCCCCGCCTTCGAGGAGCAGCTTGCCAAGGATATCTCCGCCACCGAAACCACCCTCAAGGCCATCGGACTGGTGAAATGAGCGGCAACGACCTGCCAGAGACCGCCGCTTCGCGCCGCCCCGACGGGGTGGCGCTTGGCGCGGCCGCCGTGCTCGCCGCCATTGCCGGCGTCATCCTGTGGGATACGTCGCATCTGGCGGCGCTGACGGCCTATTCGCCGGTCGGACCGACCACCGTGCCCTATGTCGTCGCCGTCGGCCTGCTGGTGCTGGCCGGCTGGACGGTGCTCGCCGCCTTCCGCGGCGAGTTTCCAGAGCGCGAGCATCAGGAACTCGGGCCGGTCGTCTGGATCGTCGGCGGGCTGGCGGCGCAGATGCTGCTGTTGAAGACCGCCGGCTTTTCGGTCGCGACCGGTGTTCTCTTCGCCGCCACCGCCGCCGGTTTCGGCCGGCGCAAACTCTGGATCTCGGTGCCGGCCGGCATCGCGCTCTGCCTCGTCATCTGGCTGATTTTCGCGCGCCTGCTGCAGCTTTCGCTGCCGGCCGGGCCGCTCGAACGCCTATTCCTCTAAAGGGTGGCCGCGATGGGTACCTTCGAATTCCTGCTGCAGGGGGTCATGGTTGCGATGCAGCCGGCCAACCTGCTCTATGCCCTGATCGGCGTGACGCTCGGCACCGCCGTCGGCGTGCTGCCCGGCATCGGCCCGGCCCTGACCGTCGCCCTGCTTCTGCCCGTCACCTACAAGCTCGATCCGGCCGGCTCGCTGATCATGTTCGCCGGCATCTATTACGGCGGCATGTATGGCGGCTCGACCACCTCGATCCTCCTCAACACACCCGGCGAAAGCGCCTCTATCGTCACGGCGCTGGAAGGCAACAAGATGGCGCGGGCCGGGCGCGGCGGGCCGGCGCTGGCGACAGCCGCCATCGGCTCCTTCGTTGCCGGCCTGATCGCCACCGTTGGTCTCGCTTTCATCGCCCCCTTCATCGTCAAGCTGGCGCTGGTCTTCGGCCCGCGTGAATATTTCGCGCTGATGGTGCTGGCCTTCGTCACCGTCTCCTCCGCCTTCGGCGATTCGACGCTGCGCGGGTTGACCTCGCTGTTCATCGGCTTTGCGCTGGCCATCATCGGCATCGACCAGCTAACCGGTCAGACCCGCATGAGTTTCGGCGTGCCCGACCTGCTCGACGGCATCGAGGTGACGACGCTGGCGGTGGCGATGTTCGCCATCGGCGAGACGCTGTATATCGCGGCGCAAGGCATGCGCGGGCCGGAAACGGTCGAGGCGGTCAAGGGCTCGCTGTGGATGACCAAGGCCGACTGGGCGCGCTCGTGGAAACCCTGGCTGCGCGGCACCGCCATCGGTTTTCCCATCGGCGCCATGCCGGCCGGCGGCGCCGAAATCGGCACCTTCCTCTCCTATGCCGCCGAAAAGCGGCTGACGAAGCACCCGGAAGAATTCGGTAACGGCGCCATCGAGGGCGTCGCCGGGCCGGAAGCGGCCAACAACGCCTCGGCCGCCGGCACGCTGGTGCCGCTGCTCACCCTTGGCCTGCCGACCACGGCGACGGCGGCGATCATGCTCGCCGGCTTCCAGCAATACGGGCTGCAACCCGGGCCGCTGCTGTTCGCCACCAATCCGCAGCTCGTCTGGGGCCTGATCGCCAGCCTGCTGATCGCCAATTTCATGCTGCTGGTGCTGAACCTGCCGCTGATCGGGCTGTGGGTGCGGCTGCTGACCATTCCCAAGCCGTGGCTCTATGCCGGCATCCTGTTGTTCGCGACGCTCGGCACCATCGGCGCTAACCCCTCGGTGTTCGAACTCGGCATGCTGCTCGCCTTCGGCCTGATGGGTTACGTGATGCGCGTGCTCGGCTATCCGATTGCGCCGGTGGTCGTCGGCCTGATCCTCGGGCCGCTCGCGGAACAGCAGTTGCGCCGGGCCCTGATGATCAGCCAGGGCGATTGGTCGGTTCTGGTCACCTCGCCGATTGCCGCCGTGCTGCTCGGCATCGCCGCGCTGGCGCTGATCGTGCCGCTGATCCTGCGGGCGCGCGGCCGCGGCCAGGTGCTGTCGCAGCTTGCCGCCAACGAGGATTGACGGAGCGGCCGCTCGCAAATCCCGGTTTGAAACAGCAATTGCACCACGACGGTAAAGGTGCGATGCAAAGGCAAGGAAGTTCGGCGGAGGAACAGGCGCCATGCTGAACAGGCTTGGAGTGACATTGCCGATCGTGCAGGCCCCGATGGCGGGCGTTTCGACGCCGGCCATGGCGGCTGCGGTCTCGAATGCCGGCGGGCTCGGCTCGATCGGCGTCGGCGCCACGGATGCGGCCGGGGCGCGCGCGATGATCGTGGAGGTGCAGGCGCGCACCGTCCGCGCCTTCAACGTCAATCTCTTCGTCCACGCCACGCCGGCCGCCGATCCAGCCCGTGAAACAGCCTGGCTCGACGGGTTGGCGCCGGTCTTTGCCGAATTCGGCGTGGCCCCGCCGAGCCGGCTGACCACCATCTATAAAAGTTTCGCCGACGATCCCGAGATGCTGGCCCTGCTGCTGGAGGTCAGGCCGCCGGTTGTCAGCCTGCATTTCGGCCTGCCTTCGGCGCAGATCATCGCTGCGTTGAAACAGGCCGGCATCCTGCTTCTGGCGACGGCCACCAGCCTCGACGAGGCCCGGCGCGTCGAAGCCGCCGGTATCGATGCCATCGTGGCGCAGGGCGTCGAGGCCGGTGGCCATCGCGGTGTCTTCGATCCCGCCGGTCCCGATCCGGGGCTCGGCATGGCGACGCTGACGCGCCTGCTCGCGCGGGAAACCCGCCTGCCGGTCATCGCCGCCGGCGGCATCATGGACGGAGCCGGCATCGCCGCAGTGCTCGCGCTCGGCGCGGCCGCCGCCCAGCTCGGCACCGCCTTCATCGCCTGCCCGGAATCCAGCGCCGACGAAGGCTATCGCAAGGCGCTCGCCGGCCCCGGCGCCTATCACACGCAACTGACCTCGCTGATTTCAGGTCGTCCCGCCCGCGCGCTCGCCAATCGCTTCACCGCGCTTTCGGAAATGCTGGCCGGCCACTGTCCGCCCGATTATCCCATCGCCTACGATGCCGGGAAGGCGCTGAATGCCGCCGCCAAGGCGAAGGGAGAATTTGGTTTCGGGGCGCAATGGGCCGGCCAAGGAGCGCCGCTTGCCCGCACCATGCCGGCTGCGGAGCTGGTTACCACGCTGGCGGAAGAGCTGGCGGTGGCGCAACGCCTCGCGCCGTTCGGCGCTCCATAGGTCGACTTAAGTCCGAAATGCCGGTGAAGGTTGCGGGCACGCCGATCGCGCGGCTTGCGGGTGATGCCGCAATTGGGGCAGTCGGTCCCTGGGTTATGGCCGCACGACGGTGACGGACGGCACGGCGCAGGCCTCGCCCCCGCCGAAGAGACGCGAGCGAGTGAGGAAGCGTTTCTCGCGTCCGTTGTCGAGCGAGAACATACCGCCGCGACCAGGCACAACGTCGATGATCAATTGCGTGTGTTTCCGCGAACTGGCTGCCGCTGATATAGACAGGTACGCCGCCGATCTCACCGAGCTTCACGTCGGTCTCGCCGACACGGAATTCAGCTGCCGGATAACACATGGGCGAGGAACCGTCGCAGCAGCCGCCGGATTGGTGAAAGAGGATATCGGGATAGTCCCGGCGGATCTCGGCGATGAGGTCGAGTGCGGCCTCGGTCGCGAGAACGCGCGGTTCGCCGTTGACAGTTGGTTCCATGTCTTTCTCCCAGAGCATTTCCAGGAAATGCGTCGAAAACGAAAGGCTCCATCGATACGCCCGCCCCCACAAGACGGGAGCGGGCGACCTTCGAGAAGAGTGCTTGGGAGGATCTTCTCAGAAGAAGCCGAGCGCCTTCGGGCTGTAGCTGACCAACATGTTCTTGGTCTGCTGGTAGTGGTCCAGCATCATCTTGTGGGTCTCGCGGCCGATGCCCGATTGCTTGTAGCCGCCGAAGGCGGCATGGGCCGGATAGGCATGGTAGCAATTGGTCCAGACGCGGCCGGCCTGGATATCGCGGCCGAAGCGATAGGCGCGGTTGCCGTCGCGGGTCCACACGCCGGCGCCGAGGCCGTAGAGCGTATCGTTGGCGATTTCCAGCGCCTGCGCATCGTCCTTGAAGGTGGCGACCGAGACGACGGGCCCGAAAATTTCCTCCTGGAAGACGCGCATCTTGTTGTGGCCGGCGAAGATCGTCGGCTTGACGTAGTAGCCGCTGGCAAGCTCCCCACCGAGGTCGTTGCGCGCCCCGCCGGTCAGCACCTGAGCGCCTTCCTGGCGGCCGATATCGAGATAGGAGAGGATCTTTTCAAGCTGTTCGGAGGAGGCCTGCGCCCCGATCATCGTCTGCGGATCGAGCGGATTGCCCTGGCGGATCGCCTCGACGCGCTTGACGGCCTTTTCCATGAAGCGATCGTAGATGGACTCATGCACGAGCGCGCGGCTCGGGCAGGTGCAGACCTCGCCCTGGTTGAGCGCGAACATCGCAAACCCTTCCAGCGCCTTGTCGAGATAGTCGTCGTCCTCGGCCATGACATCGGCGAAGAAGATGTTGGGCGACTTGCCGCCGAGTTCCAGCGTGATCGGGATCAGGTTCTGGCTGGCATATTGCATGATCAGCCGGCCCGTCGTCGTCTCGCCGGTAAAGGCGATCTTGGAGATGCGCGGGCTGGTGGCGAGCGGCTTGCCGGCTTCGAGGCCGAAGCCGTTGACGATGTTGAGCACGCCGGGCGGCAGGAGGTCGCCGATGATCTCGGCCCAGACGAGGATCGAGGCGGGCGTCTGCTCGGCCGGCTTGAGCACGACGCAGTTGCCGGCGGCAAGTGCGGGCGCCAGCTTCCAGGCGGCCATCAGGATCGGGAAGTTCCACGGAATGATCTGGCCGACGACGCCGAGCGGCTCATGGAAATGATAGGCGACCGTATCGTGGTCGATCTCGCCGATGGAGCCTTCCTGAGCGCGGATGCAGGACGCGAAATAGCGGAAATGGTCGATGGCCAAGGGAATATCGGCGGCCATGGTTTCGCGGATCGGCTTGCCGTTGTCCCAGGTCTCGGCCTGGGCAAGCACCTCCAGCTTGTCCTCCATCCGCTGGGCGATCTTCATCAGGATGTTGGAGCGCTCGGTGACCGAGGTGCGGCCCCATTTGTCCTTGGCGGCATGGGCGGCGTCGAGCGCGGCCTCGATGTCCTTCTCGTCTGAACGCGGGATTTCGCAGAGTTTGCCACCGGTGACCGGCGTGACGTTGTCGAAATAGCGGCCTGCGATGGGCTCGCGCCATTCGCCGCCGATGAAGTTGCCGTATTTCAGCTTGAACGGCGACTCGACGATTTTCTGATGCAGCATGTCATCCTCCCAAAGTTGGCGGGCGCCGCGAGGGCGATCCCGATGGAAGGAGTGTGCAAAGCCGGGGGACGGAACGATAGCCCGGCAGGATCATACCGCACTGCACAGTGTCGCAGAGTTGAGACAGTCGGGCGCGGGAAAGCCGGAATCAATTCGGCCGACCGCCAAGGGCCAGCCGCTTCATCTTGCGGTGAAGCGTCGCGCGACTCATGCCGAGCAGGATCGCGGCCTGCGAGACGTTGCCGCCGGCGCGCGACAGGGCGCGCAGGATCGCCGCGCGTTCGGATTCGATCAGATCAGCCCCGCCGTCGCCGCGCTGCTCGTTCAGCGCATCGGCGGCGGGAAGGCCGGCGGCGATGCGCTGGTCGTCCAGCTTCAGCGCCACGCGCGCCGCTCGGGTGGCGCCCAGCACGATGTCGTTGCGATCGACGGCAAGCAACGCCGAGGCCGCGCCGGTCTCGGTCGGCACCAGAACGAAACGCGCGCCGGCAAAGGCGCTGCGAAACAGGTTGAGTTCGATGCGCGAGGCCGCGTCGCGCACCGTCTGCGACAGGATCGACAGCGTCGCCTCGTCGACATCCTCACGGCACGTCGACATGTCGAGCGCGCCGGCAAGCTGGCCGCGATGATCGCGGATCGGCGCGCTGGTGCAACTCAGGTCGGTATTGCCGCTGAGGAAGTGCTGGTCGCGGATGATGGCGACGGCGCGGTCGTCGGCCAGCGCCGTGCCGATGCCGTTGGTGCCGATGCTGGCCTCGGTCCAGACCGAGCCGGTCCACAGGCCGAGATCGTGAAAATGCTTGTTGTCGCCGGCCGCTCCGCGCCGCTCCAGCGCGACGCCGTCGCGATCGGTGAGCAGCAGGCAGAAGCCGGCCTTGCCGACCGCCAGGAACAGCCGGTCGAGTTCACCCGCCGCCTCGGCGACCAGCCGCCCGGAACGCTCGGCGGCGAACCGGAATTCCGGCTCGCTGACCCGGACTGGCAGCCGCTTTTCCTCCGGCGCCAGCCGGTGCATGGTCATGCAGCGCCGCCACGAAGCCACGACCGAGGAACTCGCCACGGCGGACTGCGTGGACGCATAAACCTGATCGGCATGCGAAAACTGTCGGCGCATTGGCTCCTCCACCAAGACCGGCGCCCCATGCGTCATCAAGGCTGAATTCCTATGGAATTCCTATATTTCCGTCCTCCCCGCCCTCTCGAACCCCTATGGCTCCCCGCCGCATATTGGACCCAGGAGCCGCGGGCCGCGCGGGCGCTGCCCATCCGGGCTGGCCTTGTCGAAAGCCCGGCTCCACCGGTCATCGACAGGAGTTACGACCCATGACGGATATTCTTCTTCTCGGCGCGACGGCGGGGTTCTTCCTGCTCTGCCTTGCCTATACGCGCGTCTGCGACAGGCTTTGAGGAGGACGAACCATGACCTTCGACTATGTCCTCAGCGGCACTGTTACCGTGCTGATCGCCCTTTACCTCACCTATGCGCTGATCCGCCCCGAGCGGTTCTGAGCGGGTGGTCCTGAAAGTTTGAACCCATGACCCTCATCGGATGGTTGCAGATCCTGCTTTTCTGCGGGATCGTCCTTGCGCTGGTCAAACCGCTCGGCGGTTACATGACCCGCGTCTTCTCGGGCGAGCGCACTCACCGCTCCTCGTTCCCGTGGAGCGCGGCCTTTATGCGCTGGCCGGCACCGGCGAGCGCGATGAACAGCATTGGAGCGCCTATGCGGCGTCGATGCTGCTCTTCAACCTCGCCGGCTTCCTCCTCCTCTATGCGCTGCTGCGCCTGCAGGCCGGGCTGCCCTACAATCCCGCCGGCATGGGCGCCGTTCCCGCCGACCTCTCCTTCAACACCGCCGTCAGCTTCGTTACCAACACCAACTGGCAGAACTACGGCGGCGAAGGCACCCTGTCCTATCTCTCGCAGATGGCCGGGCTGACGGTGCAGAATTTCGTGTCCGGCGCCACCGGCATCGCCATCGCCATCGCCTTCATCCGCGCCTTCTCGCGCGCCTCGGGCAAGGCCATCGGCAATTTCTGGGTCGATATGGTGCGTGCGACGCTCTACCTGCTGCTGCCGCTCTGCATCGTGCTGACGCTGGTTTATGTCTTCCTCGGCGTGCCGCAGACGCTTGGACCCTATATCGAAGCCACCACGCTGGAAGGCGCGAAACAGACCATCGCGGTCGGCCCGGTCGCCTCGCAACTGGCGATCAAGATGCTCGGCACCAATGGCGGCGGCTTCTTCAACGCCAATTCCGCCCATCCCTTCGAAAACCCGGATGCGATCTCCAACCTGATCCAGATGGTGTCGATCTTCGCCATCGGCGCGGCGCTGACCAATGTCTTCGGCCGCATGGTTGGCAACCCGCGCCAGGGCTGGGCGATCCTTGCCGCCATGCTGGTGCTGTTCCTCGCCGGCGTCACCGTCACCTATTGGGCGGAAGCCGCCGGCAATCCGCTGATGCATGCCTTCGGCCTCGGAGGCGGCAACATGGAAGGCAAGGAAGTGCGTTTCGGCATCGCTTTGTCGTCGCTGTTTGCCGTGGTGACCACGGCGGCCTCCTGCGGCGCGGTCAATGCCATGCATGGCAGCTTCACCGCGCTCGGCGGCCTCGTGCCGCTGATCAACATGCAGCTCGGCGAAGTCATCGTCGGCGGTGTCGGCGCCGGTTTCTACGGCATCCTGCTGTTCATCGTCGTCGCCGTCTTCGTCGCCGGCCTGATGGTCGGGCGCACGCCGGAATATATCGGCAAGAAGATCGAGGCCAAGGAAATGAAGATGGCCGTGCTGGCGATCCTCTGCCTGCCGCTCGCCATGCTGGTCTTCACCGCCATCGCCACCGTCCTGCCCTCGGCGGTCGCCTCCATCGGCACGGCCGGCCCGCATGGCTTCTCCGAGATTCTCTATGCCTATACCTCGGCTGCCGCCAATAACGGCTCTGCCTTCGGCGGCCTGACCGGCAATACGCCCTGGTACAACGTGACGCTCGGTTTCGGCATGCTGATCGGCCGTTTCCTGGTCATCATTCCAGCCCTTGCCATCGCCGGCTCGCTGGTCGCCAAAAAGACGGTGCCCGCCTCTGCCGGCACCTTCCCGACCGACGGCCCGCTGTTCGTCGGCCTGCTGGTCGGCACGATCCTGATCGTCGGCGGCCTGACCTTCTTCCCCGGCCTGGCGCTCGGTCCCGTCGTCGAGCACCTGGTGGGGCTCAACGGCACGACCTTCTAAGCCTGTACAATTCTGGAGTCCTCCCATGGCCCACGTCAAATCCGCGAGCATTTTAGAACCTCGCATCCTCGTGCCGGCAATCGGCGCCGCCTTTACCAAGCTCGATCCGCGCACGCTCGCCCGCAATCCGGTGATGTTCGTCGTCGCCGCCGTCTCGGTGCTGACCACTGTCCTTTTCATCCGCGATCTCGTCACCGGCGGCGGCAATCTCGGCTTTTCCTTCCAGATCAACCTCTGGCTCTGGTTCACCGTGCTGTTTGCCAATTTCGCGGAAGCCGTCGCCGAAGGGCGCGGCAAGGCGCAGGCCGATGCGTTGCGCAAGACCCGCACGGAAACGGAAGGCAAACTGCTGACCGGCAGCGACCGCACCCAGTTCGAGCGGGTGCCCGGCACCAGCCTCAAGGTCGGCGACGTCGTCATCGTCGAGGCCGGCGACATCATCCCCTCCGACGGCGAGGTGATCGAGGGCGTCGCCTCGGTCAACGAAGCGGCGATCACGGGCGAATCCGCCCCCGTGATCCGTGAATCCGGCGGCGACCGCTCGGCCGTGACCGGTGGCACGCAGGTGCTGTCCGACTGGATCCGCGTGCGCATCACCGCCGCCGCCGGCTCGACCTTCCTCGACCGCATGATCTCGCTGGTCGAGGGCGCCGAACGCCAGAAGACCCCGAACGAGATCGCCCTCAACATCCTGCTCGCCGGCATGACGCTGATCTTCGTGCTGGCCACCGCGACGATCCCGAGCTTTGCGTCTTATGCCGGCGGCTCGATCCCGATCATCGTGCTGGTGGCCCTGTTCGTCACCCTGATCCCGACCACCATCGGCGCGCTGCTCTCGGCCATCGGCATTGCCGGCATGGACCGGCTGGTGCGCTTCAACGTGCTCGCCATGTCCGGCCGCGCCGTCGAGGCTGCCGGCGACGTCGATACGCTGCTGCTCGACAAGACCGGCACGATCACGCTCGGCAACCGTCAGGGGACCGAATTCCGCCCCGTCAGCGGTGTCACGGCGGAAGAGCTTGCCGATGCCGCCCAGCTTGCCTCGCTTGCCGACGAAACCCCCGAGGGACGCTCCATCGTCGTGCTCGCCAAGGAGAAATACGCCATCCGCGCCCGCGACATGGGCAGCCTGCATGCGACCTTCATCCCCTTCACCGCCCAGACGCGGATGAGCGGCGTCGACCTCGACGGTTCCGCGATCCGCAAGGGCGCGGTGGATGCGGTACTGACTTATGTCGGTTCGGCGCTGCCGGTTTCCAGCGGCAATGCGGCGCTGTCGCTGCGCGCCGCCACCGACAGCGTGCAGGAGGTGAAAACCATCGCCGAGGAAATCGCCAAAGCCGGCGGCACGCCGCTTGCGGTGGCCCGCGACGGACGGCTGCTCGGCGTCGTCCAGCTCAAGGACATCGTCAAGGGTGGCATCCGCGAACGTTTCGCCGAACTGCGCCGCATGGGCATCCGCACGGTGATGATCACCGGCGACAACCCGATGACGGCAGCCGCGATTGCGGCGGAAGCCGGCGTCGACGATTTCCTCGCCCAAGCGACGCCCGAAAACAAGCTGCAGCTCATCCGCGAGGAACAGGCCAAGGGCAAGCTGGTCGCCATGTGCGGCGACGGCACCAACGATGCGCCCGCCCTTGCCCAGGCCGATGTCGGAGTCGCCATGAACACCGGCACGGTCGCCGCCCGCGAGGCCGGCAACATGGTCGACCTCGACAGCGACCCGACCAAGCTGATCGAGATCGTCGAGATCGGCAAACAACTCTTGATGACGCGCGGGGCGCTGACCACCTTCTCGATCGCCAACGACATCGCCAAATATTTCGCCATCATCCCGGCGATGTTCCTGGCGCTCTATCCGCAGCTCGGCGTGCTCAACATCATGGGCCTCGCCAATCCGCAAAGCGCCATCCTCTCGGCGATCATCTTCAATGCGCTGATCATCATTGCGCTCATCCCGCTGTCGTTGAGGGGCGTCAAATACCGGGCGGTGGGCGCCGGCGCGCTGCTCTCCCGCAACCTGCTGGTCTACGGCCTCGGCGGCATCGTCGTGCCCTTCATCGGCATCAAGGCCATCGACATGGTCATCACCGCCATCGGCCTCGCTTAAGGAGTCTTTCCCATGTTCAAACAGCTTCGCGCCGCGCTCGTCATGATCCTCGCCACCACCGCCATCACCGGCCTTGCCTATCCGCTCGGTATGACCGGCATAACGCAGGCGCTGTTTCCGGCGCAGGCGAACGGCAGCCTGATCGAGCGCGACGGCAAGGTCGTCGGCTCCAGGCTGATCGGCCAGGCCTTCACATCCGAGCGCTACTTCCACGGCCGCCCTTCGGCGGCCGGCGACGGCTACAATGCGGTCGCCTCCTCCGGCTCCAACCTCGGCCCGACCAGCGCCAAGCTGATCGACCGGGTGAAGGCCGATACCGCAGCGGCACAGGCGCAAAACCTCGATATGCCGGTGCCGGCCGATCTCGTCACCGCCTCAGGCAGCGGCCTCGATCCGCATATCTCGCCGGAAGCGGCCTATTTCCAGGTGGCGCGCGTCGCCAAGGCCCGCAACATGGACGAGGCCGCCCTCAAGGCGCTGGTCGCAAAGCATGTGGAAGATCGCGCGCTCGGCGTGCTCGGCGAACCGGTCGTCAACGTGCTCGCCCTCAACATGGCGCTTGACGAAAGCAAGTCCTAAATAGAAAGGCTGCGGTAACCGCAGCCGGCCACACAGGAAACCCCATGCCCGACGACAGTCGCGACACGCTGCAGAGACCCTCGCCGGACGCGCTTCTGGAGCGCGCCGAGCGCGAGGCGCAGGGCAGGCTCAAGATCTTCCTCGGCGCCGCCCCCGGCGTCGGCAAGACCTATGAGATGCTGATGTCCGGCCGCGCCCGGCATGCCGATGGCGTCGACGTGGTCATCGGCGTCGTCGAGACCCACGGGCGGCGCGAAACCCAGGCGCTGCTCGACGGTTTCGAGATCATCCCGCGCAAATCCGTCGCCTATCGTGGCCAGACGCTGGAGGAGATGGATCTCGACGCCATCCTCGCCCGCCGCCCGGCCTTGGTGCTGGTCGACGAACTCGCCCACACCAATGCGCCGGGCAGCCGCCATGCCAAGCGCACCATGGATGTCGAGGAACTGCTGGCGCGCGGCATCGACGTCTATTCGACGCTGAACATCCAACATGTCGAGAGCCTGAACGACGTCGTCGCCCAGATCACCCGGGTGCGCGTGCGCGAGACGGTGCCGGATTCGATCATCGACCGGGCCGACGAGGTCGAGATCATCGACATCACCCCCGCCGACCTGATCAAGCGGCTGCATGACGGCAAGGTCTATGTGCCGCAGACGGCGCGTCAGGCAATCGAGAACTATTTTTCGCCCGGCAACCTGACGGCGTTGCGCGAGCTGGCGCTGCGCCGCACCGCCCAGCGCGTCGACGAGCAATTGCTCAACCACATGCAGGCGCATGCGATTTCCGGCCCGTGGGCGGCGGGAGACCGGGTGCTGGTCTGCCTCAGCCACGGCCCGGGCGGGGCCAATCTGGTGCGTTATGCCCGCCGCCAGGCCGACCGGCTGCGCGCCCCCTGGACGGTGCTGCATCTCGAAACGCCGCAGGCGGCCATGCTGCCCGACCGGCTGAAGGACCGGCTGGCCAACCATATGCGCCTTGCCGAACAGCTCGGCGCCGAGACCGTGACCCTGCCGGCGCTCGCCCCCTCGCGCGAGATCGTCGCTTATGCCACTGCCAACAATTTCACCCATGTCATCGTCGGCCGGCCGCAAAAACCGCGCTGGCGGCAGCTTTTCCAGGGCTCGGTCACCGAAGACCTGATCCGCCATGCCGGCGATCTCAGCATCCATGTCATTTCCAACAATGCCGGCGAGGAGCCGCAGCGCGGCGTCCGGACGGCGCAGCCGCCTCCCCCTTTCCGCCTGAAACCCTATCTCAAGGCGACGCTGTTCGTCGCCTTGGCCATCGTCGCCGGCATCATGCTTGATCAGGCGCTCGACGTGCGCAACCTGGCGCTGGTCTTCCTCATGGCGGTGCTGGCAGCGGCGGTGCGCGGCGGGCTGGGGCCGGGGCTTTATGCCTCGCTGCTTGGCGCCTTCTCCTTCAATTTCTTCTTCCTGGAGCCGCGCTACACGCTGACGGTGCGCGATCCCGAAAGCCTGGTGGCGCTGTTTTTCTATCTCGGCGTTGCGCTGGTCGCCTCCAACCTGACGGCCGCCGTGCAGCGGCAGGCGGCGGCGGCCCGTCAGCGGGCGCGCACCACCGAAGACCTCTATCTGTTTTCCAAAAAACTCGCCGGCACCGGCACGCTCGACGACGTGCTCTGGGCGACCGCCTTCCAGATCGCCTCGATGCTGAAGGTGCGGGTCGTCATCCTGCTGCCGGAAAACGGCTCCATCGCCGTCAAGGCCGGTTATCCGCCCGACGATACGCTCGTCGATGCCGATATCGCTGCCGCCAAATGGGCCTGGGAGCACAATCGCCCGGCCGGCCGCGCCGCCGATACGCTGCCCGGCGCAAAACGCCTCTACCTGCCGATGCGCACCGGCCGCGAGGCGGTCGGCGTCATCGGCCTCGACAACGACAAGCAGGGCCCGCTGCTGACGCCGGAACAGCAGCGCCTGTTCGACGCGCTGGCCGACCAGGCGGCGCTCGCTATCGAGCGCATCCAGCTC
>Ga0209930_1002912_pt1 | contig 18487 bp, 17 predicted proteins | sample ThiBiot_500_biof_2_FD_183948 | JGI IMG/M metagenome (GOLD analysis project Ga0209930, IMG submission 183948) | Wastewater bioreactor microbial communities from Cape Town, South Africa - Thiocy_cont_500_biof (SPAdes) | ecosystem: Engineered > Bioreactor > Thiocyanate-remediating >... | reverse complement strand
CATCTCGATCTGAGTATCTGCCCCTGGTGGCTGCGCTGCCGCGCTCTGGGCGCGTATGGAGAACGGCGAGAGCGCGAGCATGGTGGCGAGGAGTATCGTCTTGAATTTCATCGTGATCTCTCAATTGAAGCCTGACGTCTGAACCAAGCCGTTCTGCGAAGCGGCGTTCGCCTGAATGAAATGTCAGGTGCCGGCCCCGCCGGGCCACACCTTGTCAACAAGATCTCCAATCTCCATTGGCTCATCACGCCCCTCCATTGCCTTGCTCCATTCCGGCGGATCAGGGAAACCCTTCGCTGGTGGCGCGCCCCAAAGTGACGATTTGAGTGCAAATACCACCACGCCGTTTCTTGCCTCGAATGCGGGCACGGCCAAAATGGCCGTCCGGAGTCTGGCCGCAACTGGCTCCGGAAGCGCAGGATTGAAGTCAAGCCAGACCATGGACTGGCCGCCGGGACGCACTGCAAGGACAAGGTATCCGCTAGCTGGAGTAGGAGTTGTATCCGACAAGGCCTCCCCAGCCGAGGACTGAACTGCCTTGACGTAGCCCGCCAAAGACTCGATTGACGTAACCCGCTCTTTGAGAACGAATTCGGGCTGCAGCAATACCATGCCTTCCGTGCGATACGGAGTTGCTGCGAAAGCCGCAAAAGTGAGAATGGCTGCTGTTAGACCTACGAGGAGCTTCATGCTGGCACCTGCCGCCTGAGTTAAGCCGCGCCGCGCGTTAGCATCGGCTTGAGTGAATTATCAGGCCCCAAAGCGATCCATTATGGACCTGCATGCCGGCAGTGCCACGGGGCGAGCCCAGTCTGTGGCAGAGCGCAGTTCCGGCTCAAGTGCTGCAAGGGCATTTGCTGCCCAATGTTCACGAACACGACCGATCGGCAGAGCTTCCGTTTCAGACCGGATCACATTGAAGGTCAGGAAATCTGGATCGTTGTCTGGAACTTCAACGGCTGCGCTTAAGCCGTCGAGGAGATGGCAGCCTTCAAGCACGGGCATAGAGCCTGATATCACGAGCGTGGCGATCTCCGCTGCCCTCTCATGCGATCTGTCATGTGGAGTCTGGTGCCTGAGTCAAGTCGAGCCACGAAGCGCCTTTGGTTTGAATGAATCGTTGGGCCTCATGCGCGATTCGCGAGAGAGACCTTTCGAAGCCAGATGTCCACGGCTCGAGCGACATCATTGCACGAAGCAAGGTAGGGCTCGACACCGGCAAGGCCGCGAGGGGCAAAGGTCTCAACAGGGAAGTGACACCTTCTCATGAGGCCTCACACCTGAGTTGAGCCGGCCCGCGAAGCGGGTTCGGCCTGAATGACCTGCCGGCCCGCAACACCGCATGTGGACCAATAATTGATCGGGATGGGCGCGCCGCCAACGGATGGCCATGACTATGCCGCCAAGAGCAGTGTGGATAGCGGATACGTGGTGGCGACCAGTTGGAAAATGGCCATGCCGTCTCTCCGTTGCTCCTGGCCGCATGGGCGGAACATGAACATGTACCAGAAGATAAAGCCGAAAAGCGGGCCGCTGGGTACAGGCAATGCGACGAGCAGGGTATTCGACCCGTTGCGGCTATGCATTTATCGGGCCCATGCCAGAACTGATCTATGCCGCGAAGCGGCGTTGGCTTGGACGAATTTTCACGGCCCGTGTCCGGCTGCCGCGTAATTGCCCTCGCGGAACTCGGGATCCTCTGAGATGAATCAGCGGGCACAGTGACAAGGGCGGCCGTGACCGATGCGTGCCCCTGCCGGAATCCCTGCGTGGGCGCCTGCTGCGGCAGCGCGGGCGGGCGCTGGTGCTGCAGGGCCAGGATCCGGCCGGCGGCAATGGCCGGGTCCACCCGCCACACGCGTCGGCACGCAAATACCCCGGTGCCGATGGCGGACCGGGTTGGCCGTACCTGTTTCCTTTCCGGCGCGTATCCGTCGATCTACGCAGTGGCCGTGCCGGGCGCCAGCACGTAGCTGAGAAAACCCGAGGCGGGCCATCTAAGGTTGCGCCCGCGCGTGCGCGCATCGCCAAGCCCGCCACCCACTGCGCGTTGCGGCATCCGTTCGCCATGCACCTGCTGGAGGCCGGCCACGGTATCCGCACGGTGCCGGCGCTGCCGGGCCACTGGGAGGTGGCGAGCACGCAGATCTGCACGCATGTGCTCGGCCGTGGCACCGGCGGTCTGCCCAGTCCGTTGGACCGATTGCCGGGCGCCGTAAAGCCGATCTGAGCGGGCCCGGGCGTGGCCTCAGCCGTCCAGCAATGCCTTGTCGCGCACGGCGCCCTTGTCCGCACTGGTCGCCAGCAGCGCGTACGCCTTCAACGCGGTGCTGACCTTGCGCGGGCGTGGCTGTGCCGGCTTCCAGCCGTGCGCGGCCTGCTCGTTGCGGCGGCGTGCGAGTTCGGCGTCGTCCACCAACAGGTGGATGCCACGCTGCGGAATGTCGATGCGGATGCGGTCGCCGTCGCGGACCAGGCCGATGCTGCCGCCGGCGGCGGCCTCCGGCGAGCAGTGGCCGATGCTCAGGCCCGAGGTGCCGCCGGAGAAACGGCCGTCGGTGAGCAGCGCGCAGGCCTTGCCCAGCCCTTTGGACTTCAGGTAGCTGGTGGGGTAGAGCATTTCCTGCATGCCGGGGCCGCCCTTGGGGCCTTCGTAGCGGATCACCACCACGTCGCCGGCCTGCACCTCGTTGCCGAGGATGCCCTTCACCGCGGCATCCTGGCTTTCGTAGACGCGGGCGCTGCCTTCGAACACGTGGATGGATTCGTCCACGCCAGCGGTCTTGACCACGCAGCCGTCGGCGGCGAGGTTGCCGTACAGCACCGCCAGGCCGCCTTCGCTGGAGAAGGCATGGGCGACGTCGCGGATGCAGCCGTCGGCACGGTCGGTGTCCAGCGACGGCCAGCGCGTGCTCTGGCTGAAGGCCACCTGGGTGGGAATGCCCGCCGGGCCCGCCTTGTAGAACTCATGGGCCGCCGCGTCCTGCACCTGGGTCACGTCCCAGCGTGCGATGGCGTCGCCCAGGGTGCGGCTGTGCACGGTCGGCACGTCGGTGTGCAGCAGCCCGCCGCGCGCGAGTTCGCCGAGGATGGCCATGATGCCGCCGGCACGGTGCACGTCCTCGATGTGGTACTTCTGCGTGTTCGGCGCCACCTTGCACAGCTGCGGCACGCGCCGCGACAGGCGGTCGATGTCGCGCAGGTCGAAGGCCACTTCCGCTTCCTGCGCGGCGGCGAGCAGGTGCAGGATGGTGTTGGTCGAGCCGCCCATGGCGATGTCCAGGGTCATCGCGTTCTCGAACGCCTCGAACGTGGCGATGCCGCGCGGCAGCGCGCTGGCGTCCTCGCCGCCGTACCAGCGGTGGCACAGCTCCACCACCAGCCGCCCCGCACGCTTGAACAGCGCCTCGCGGTCGCTGTGGGTGGCCACCACGGTGCCGTTGCCCGGCAGCGACAGGCCCAGCGCTTCGGTCAGGCAGTTCATCGAGTTGGCGGTGAACATGCCGCTGCACGAGCCGCAGGTCGGGCAGGCGCTGCGCTCGATCGCGGCCACCTGGGCATCGCTGACCGATTCGTCGCCGGCCGCGACCATCGCGTCGATCAGGTCGAGCTTGTGCTCGGCCAGCCGGGTCTTGCCGGCTTCCATCGGCCCGCCGGAGACGAACACCACCGGGATGTTCAGCCGCAGTGCGGCCATCAGCATGCCGGGGGTGATCTTGTCGCAGTTGGAGATGCACACCAGCGCGTCGGCGCAGTGCGCGTTGACCATGTACTCGACCGAGTCGGCGATGATCTCGCGGCTGGGCAGCGAGTACAGCATGCCGTCGTGGCCCATCGCGATGCCGTCATCCACGGCGATGGTGTCGAACTCCTTGGCCACGCCGCCGGCCGCCTCGATCTCGCGCGCCACCAGCTGGCCGAGGTCCTTCAGGTGCACGTGCCCGGGCACGAACTGGGTGAAGGAATTGGCCACGGCGATGATCGGCTTGTGGAAGTCGCCATCGGTCATGCCGGTGGCGCGCCACAGGGCGCGGGCGCCGGCCATGTTGCGGCCGGCGGTGGAGGTTTTCGAGCGGTAGTCGGGCATGGGGAAGGCAACGGAACGCAATGCCATCGATTCTGCATGAAGAACCCGGTTGCTGTTGCAACCATCGCGGCGCGTACGCCGGTGCCGGCGTGTGGCCTGCCAGGCCTGCGCCGGCCCGGGCTGGCCCGTCGGCCCGGCCTTTACCTGAAACGGCGTTCAGGTTGGTGGCGCGGCCGATTTCCGCCTGCATGGCCGGATCGGGCATCATTCGGGGACGACTTTCATGGGGCTACGACGATGAAGCGATCCAGGACCACCGCGCTGCTGCTGATGAGCACCGCGCCGCTGCTGTTCACTGCCTGCCAGAAGGAGGAATCCGTGCAGGTGCAGGAAGGGCTGTACACCTCGGTGGAAGCCTGCAGCGAAGCCACCGGTGATCCGTCCGCCTGCCGCACGGCCTTTGCCGCCGCGCAGCAGCAGGCCGCCGACGCCGCGCCCAAGTACGCCAGCAAGGAAGAGTGCGCCAAGGAGTACCCGGCCGAGCAGTGCGTGCAGCAGCACACCAGCGCCGGCACCTCGTTCATCGGCCCGATGATGATGGGTTTCTTCATGTCGCAGATGCTCAACGGCGGCCGCGCCGGGGCGGTGGCCGCGCCGCCGGCCGCGCAGCCGGCGTTCAAGGACAACGCCAATGGCTGGGCCAAGCCGGCCGGTACCGGCGGCATGAACACCGCCAGCGGCATCGGCGCGGGCAAGGCCGGGCTGGCACCGGTCAGCAGCGAGCCCAACCGCGCCGTCACCGCCAGCCGCGGCGGCTTCGGCGCGCGCAGCGGCAGCCGTACCACGGTCGGCGGTTGATGCAGTGAGGCGGGTAGCCATTGCCGAGCGCTCCAACTGGCGCGCGCGCGCGGCCGAGGCGGGGTTCCGTTTCCACACCATCGACGGCGCGCCGTACTGGGACGAGACCGCGTACTACGCCTTCACCCTGCGACAGATCGAGAACGACCTGGAAGACCCCAGCGCCGAGCTGCACGCGATGGCGCTGGACCTGGTCGGCGACGTGGTCGCCAGCGAGGAGCTGATGGAGCGGCTGGCGATCCCGGCGCCGTTCCGCGACTGGATCGCCGAGAGCTGGCGCCGCCGCGACCCGCACCTGTACGGCCGCCTGGACTTCGCCTACGACGGCAATGGCCCGGCCAGGCTGTACGAGCTGAACTACGACACCCCGACCTCGCTGTACGAGGCGTCGTTCTTCCAGTGGCAATGGCTGGAGGACCAGCGCAACCGCGGCGCGCTGCCGCAGCAGGCCGACCAGTTCAACTCCTTGCACGAGGCCCTGGTCGAGCGCTTCGCCGAGCTGTCGGCGCAGCTGCCGCCACCGCTGTATTTCAGCGCGGTGGGGGCCTCCGAGGAGGACCAGGGCACGGTGGCCTACCTGCGCGACTGCGCGGCGCAGGCCGGCCTGCACGGCGCGGCCATCGCCATCGAGGACATTGGCCTGTCGGCCGACGGCCGCTTCACCGACCTGGACGACGTGGTGATCGGCAGCCTGTTCAAGCTGTATCCGCTGGAAGACCTGATGCGCGAGGAATTCGGCGCGGCATTGCCCGGTTCCGGCGTGCGCCTGCTGGAACCGGCGTGGAAGGCGGTACTGAGCAACAAGGGCATCCTGCCGCTGCTGTGGCAGCGCTACCGCGGCCACCCCAACCTGCTTGAAGCGCACTTCGACGACGGCAGCGCGCTGCCGGCGGGCTGGGTGCGCAAGCCGCTGCACTCGCGCGAAGGCGCCAACGTCGCCATGCACATGAGCGATGGCCGCTGGCAGGAGAGCGAAGGCCCCTACGCCGGGCCGTGCATCGTGCAGGCGTTCCATCCGCTGCCGGCATTCGACGGCAACTACCCGCTGGTCGGCAGCTGGGTGGTGGGCGACCGCGCCTGCGGCATCGGCGTGCGCGAGGACGACAGCTGCATCACCCGCGACAGCGCCCGTTTCCTGCCGCACGCCATCGTCGACGACGCCCCGGCCGGCAATACCCGCATCTACGTCTGAGCCCCCGCGCATTGCCGCAGGCCCGCCCCGCCATCGCGCGGGGCCGGGCGTCGCCCGTGCGCGGAATGCCCCGGAAGGCAGCGGCGTGGTCGCGCGCAACCGTAAAACAGGGGCGGAAAACCTAATGAAAAACGCGGTTTCGCGAAAAATGTAGTGATTGACTTCGCGCTTCAGCGAAGCTCAAATCCCGCTGCCAATTCATGAATACACCGGCGCCGTTGGGGAGAACGGCGCCGCGTGCCAGGGCACCCATCCCCTCTGCATGAAGGAACCCTGATGTTCGACAAGACGCTTTTCGCCGGCACGCTGCTGGCGGCCCTCGCGTTTGCACCGGCGGCCCAGGCCCAGGACCTGGTCTTCACCCTGAAGAACGGCACCTCCGCGGTGATGACCTACTTCCATACCTCGCCGGCCGGCGTGGACGACTGGGAGGAAGACGTGCTCGGCTCCGATGTACTGGGACCGGGCGAGTCCGTGCGGGTCACCATTGCCGATGGCCGCAGCCAGTGCGTGTACGACATGCGCTTCGAGTTCGACGAGGATTCGGGGCTGGACATCACCGAAGACACGCAGGACCTGTGCAAGCTCGGCTCCTACACGATCCACGAGTGATTGCCGCGGCTGGCGGGTCCACCAGGACCTGCCAGCGCTGCCCGCGCGCGCTTACAGCAGCCCGTCGCGCTTGACCGCCAGGTAGCGTTCCACCAGCGCCCCGGGCAGCTCCTCGGCGGTGACGTCCAGCACCATCACCCGGTGGCTGCGCAGCGCCTCGTGCGCGGCGGCGCGCTGCTGCAGGTAGCGGGCGATGGCACCGGCCTGCACCGCGTCGGGCAGGGTATCGGCACCACGTGCCAGGGCATCGTCCAGCTCGCGCTCGCGCAGGCTGGCCACGCACACCAGGTGCCGCTTCTGCAGCAGGCGCACGGCGGCCAGCAGGTCCTCGATGTCCTCGTCGCGCACGTTGGTGACCAGCATCACCAGGCAGCGACGCGACTGCCGCAGCGACAGCCCGGTGGCCGCTGCGAGGTAGTCGGTGGCCACCGGTTGCGGCTGCAGGTCGAAGCTGGCGCGCAGCAGCGTGTCGATCGCGCCGAGCCCGCGCTGCGGCGCCACCCAGCGGCTTTCGCCGCCGCTGGCGAATAGGCCCACGCCGTCGCCCTGGCGCAGGGCCAGGTAGGACACCACCAGCGACGCGTTGAGCACGTGGTCGAAATGCGACAGCCCGCCCTCGTCAGCCAGCATCCGCCGGCCGGTGTCGATCATCATCACCAGCTGCTGGTTCTTTTCGTCCTGGTACTCGCGCGAGATCAGCTTGCGCGCGCGCGAGGTGGCCTTCCAGTCGATCTGCCGCAGGCTGTCGCCGACGCGGTACTCGCGCATCTGGTGGAAATCCGTGCCTTCGCCACGCCGCCGCTTCAGGTGTGCGCCGACCAGGCGCGAGGCCATTTCCGCGCTGAGCAGGGCCAGCCGGGTCAACGGCACAAAATTCGGATAGACCCGCACCGTCTGCTGCGGCGCGACCACGCGTGAATGCCGCCACAGCCGCAGCGGCGAATGCAGGCGCAGCTGCACGCCGGCGAAATCGAACATGCCGCGGGCGCCGGGCGTGAAGTGGTAACTGAAGCGCGATTCGCTGGCCCGCGCCATGCGCAGCGTGCGAGGCAGCCCGCGCATGGCCCAGCCGCCGGGCACCAGGTCGAATACGTCCACGCGTTGCCGGCCGAAGCTGTCCAGCTGCAGCCAGGTCTCGCGCTCGACGCCCAGCGCCAGGGTCTCGGGCAGCTCGCGCCGCACGCTGGGCGTGGGCCGGCGCCACAGCCACAGCGCGTCGGCCACGGCGGGCACGGCGATCGCGCAGGCGGCCGCGATCCAGGCGGTGGTGGGCAGCCAGTGCAGGGCGACGGCGATGCCGAGCAGGCCCCATGCGGCCAGCAGTGCGATCAACAGCGGGGCGGGCCTCATGCGGTGGCCCTCATGCCGGGGCCGTTGACTGCAGGTAGATGCGCAGGCGCGAAGATTCTGGCGGTTGCGGTTGCTTTTGGTTTTTGACTGTCAGGGTCCCCTTCCGCAGCGACGGAGCCAGTGGGAAAAACCCGAAGGGCGGCGTGCAGGGATGCACGCCGTTTTTCTACGGGACATGGATGTCGCGTAGAAAAATCCCGCTGGTGGAGTGGACCCGGCGCGCTTAGCGCGTCGGGCGCGCAGGCAGGGCGTGCTTTCTTTTGGCTAGCTTTTCTTTGCACGGGCAAAGAAAAGTAGCTCGCGCCCCGAAGGGGAGCGAAAGCTCTTGATTCTGTCCCTGCCATTGCCTTGGCTTTCCTGAAGCAAAACGATAGCAGCCCAGGCATGGAGCTGAAGCGGAAGCTAGAAGGCAAGGCTTTCACTCCTGCTTCGCAGGAGCGAGTTACTTCTCTTTGCTCGTGCAAAGAGAAGTAACCAAGAGAAACACGCGCCGGACGCGATCCGACGCGGCTACGCCGCATCGGTTCCCTGCGCGCCTCGCGTGCCGAGGGGACGGCGCACAACTCGCTCCGCTCAGACACGTGCGCCTCTTCGCCCCTCGTCCCGCTGCGGTGCTCGGCCCGCTCTACGGCGACAAGGGTCAAAAGCCGGGAGGCAAAAGCAAAATCACGGGCAACGGCAACGGCAACGGCAACGGCAACGGCCACAGCTACAGCCACAGCCACAGCCACAGCTACAGCCACAGCCACAGCCACAGCAACGGCAACAGCAACAGCAACAGCAACAGCAACAGCAACAGCAACAGCAGTTCCTACGGGTGCGGCCGCGGCAATGGGCGAATGCACCGCAATGACGGCAACAGCAGCCCACCCCGGGCCCGCCCATCGCGCCGGGTACGCAGGTGCCGGGATCCAGGCCGCCTGGCCGCCACGCAGGCTCACTTGCGCGGTGCCTCCACCTTGGCCAGCAGCGCGGTCAGCGCGTCGTCCGCCGACTGCCCCTCGATCTGCAGCTCCGGTGCCAGCGCGATGCGGTGCCGCAGGGCCGGCCTGGCGATCTCGCGCACGTCGTCGGGGGTGACGAAATCGCGCCCGGCCAAGACCGCCTGCGCGCGCGCCGCGCGTACCAGCGCCAGGCTGCCACGCGGGCCGGCGCCCAGCGCGATGCCCGGCCATTTGCGGGTAGCGGCGACGATGCGCACCGCGTAGTCGATCACCTGCGGGTCCACGATGATCGCCGCCACCGCCTGCTGCAGGGCCACCACGTCGGCGCCGCTCATCACCCGCGGCACCTGCGACAGGTCGAAATCGCTGGCGCTGCGGCCGGCGGTGATTGCCGCGACCATGCGCTTCTCGTCTTCCAGCTGCGGGTAATCGATCAGCACCTTGAGCAGGAACCGGTCCAGCTGCGCTTCCGGCAGCGGGTAGGTGCCTTCCTGCTCCACCGGGTTCTGCGTGGCCAGGGTCAGGAACGGCGGATTGAGCGGGAACGCACGGCCTTCGATGGTGACCTGGCCTTCCTGCATCACCTCCAGCAGCGCCGACTGGGTCTTGGCCGGGGCGCGGTTGATCTCGTCGGCCAGCAGCAGGTGGGTGAATACCGGGCCGCGGCGGATCTTGAAGCTCTCGGTCTTGGGGTCGTACACCGCATGGCCGCTGACGTCGCTGGGCATCAGGTCGGGGGTGAACTGCACGCGTGCGTAGTCCAGCTCCAGCGCCTGCGCCAGCGCGCGCACCAGCAGGGTCTTGCCGAGGCCGGGCACGCCTTCGATCAGCACGTGGCCGCCGGCCAGCAGTGCCACCAGGATCTGGTCCAGCACCTCGGCCTGGCCGATGAAGGCCTGGCCGACCGCGTCGCGCAGGCGTTCGACGCGTTCGATCAGTTCGACGTTGCCGGGGGCGGGCGCCGGGGTGGGGACATCGCCGGGCAGGGCGGGCGGAGCGGGCAGGTCGGTCATAGCTGGTTTCTCATCTGGATGAGCAGGGCGATGCGTTCGCGCAGCGCGGCGTCGTCGCGTGACGGGGGCAGTTGCAGTGCCAGCCGCACCCGTTCGAGGGGCCAGCGCAGGTGGTCGGCGATGGCCTGCAGCTGGGCATCGCCGGCAAGCGCGGCGGCCAGCGGCGCGCGCCGCCGCAGGCGCGCCAGGAACGACTGGCGCACCGCGTCGTACAGCAGCGGCGACTTGCCGTAGCGGTGCAGGTGTTCGCCGCTGGCTCGCACGTGTTCAAGCAGCGAGCGGCGCTCCTGCCGCGGCGACGGCTGCAGCGGGCCGAAGCGCTGGGCGCGCATCCACAGCCACGCCAGCAGTGCCAGCAGCAGCGGCAGCCAGATCGGCCAGCCGCGTTGCAGCACGATGCGCCACAGCGACGGCGCTTCGGCGGCGTAGACCAGGTGCATGCGGCCCTTGCCGTAGTTGGGCGCGAGCACCAGCCGCGCCAGGTCGCGGTGCGGCAGCCCGCGCAGGCCGGTGTCCTGCGTGTCGCGGCCGTTGCGCAGGAAATCCATGTCGGCCAGCACATCCACCCGGCCGCTGCCGTAGCGCAGCCGCGCGTAGGCGAGGGTGGCGTCGATGGCATCGCCCCAGCGCCGTTCGACGCGCGCGTGCTCGCCCAGGGTGAAGCGCGGGCCGGCACAGAATTCCTGGTGCTCCTCCTGCCCCGGCACATGCCAGGGCTGGCAACGCGGCGCCACCTTGCCCGGTGCGATGCCGAAACGGCCGAACAGCGTCTGCTCGCCATCCAGCGCCTCGTCGGCCGCGGGCATGCGCAGCAGCAGGTGGCCGCCGTACTCCACCCACTCCACCAGCTGCTCGACCTGCGCGGGCGTGAGCTGGCGCGGGTCGTCCAGCAGCAGCACGGTATCGCGCGGCTGCAGCTGCATGCCCGCCAGGTCCAGCGTGCGCCGCGTCTCGGCGTCCACGCCGTCGCGGCGCAGGGCCTCGCGCAGCGCGAACAGCGGGTTGAAGGTGGGTTCGCCGTAGGCCGGAAGCGTGGCCGGTTGGCATACGCGCTGGTGGCTGCGCAGGAACCACATCACCGCCAGCCCGGCCAGCAGCACCGCCAGGGCGATCAGCGCATTGCGCACGCGTGCGCTCATGCCGGCCACCCGTACTGCTGGTGCAGCGCGTCGAGCAGTGCCTGGAACGCGTCATCCGACGGCAGCCGGCCGGCATAGGCGGCGTACTGCCAGGTGCGCACCATGTGCGCGAACAGGCGCCGGTCCGCTTCCTGCGGCATGCGTCGTGCGGCGCGCAGGCACTGCGCTTCGGTGCTGCCCGGCGGCAACACGATGTCGGCGCGCTGCGCCAGTTCGTCCAGGCTGGCGCGGTACAGCAGCGCCAGCGCGTGCCGCGGCTTGCCGTCGTGCCACAGGCGGCGGGCGCTGGCGAGGATGTCCGGCGGCAAGGTGTCGGGCAGCTGCAGCGCGTGCGCGGTGACCTCCGATTCGGTCTCGCGGCGGCGGCGCCCGCTGCCGCGCAGCCACGGCAGCCACCAGCGCGCGGTCAGCACCAGCGCGAGCAGCAGCGCGCCGACCAGGATCCACAAGGCGGCTTCGCTGAGCAGGGCCAGCAGCTTGGCCACCGCGCCGAACAACTGGCCGCCAGGAAACTCCCGCGGCTGCGGCTTGTCCGCTTCCGCACTGCGGCGTTCCCAGCGGCAGACCGTGTGGCTGGCGCCCAGCTGCGGGTCGTCATAGGCGCGCGCGGCGGCCTGGCGGAAGCCGGCGGTATCGACCTGCGCGGAGCCGAACACACCCGCGGGCGTGGCGGCGGCCGTGGCCTGCGACCCACCCGTCTTGTGGTTGTCGTGTGCCGCCGGGGCCGCGGCGGCGGCATCCTGGGCATGCACCGGCGCCGCCAGCGGCAGCATGGCCAGCCCCATGACCATCACCAGCACCAGCGGCGCTGCCTGCGCCAGCCGTGCGCGCAGGCGGCGGAAGGCGATTTCCACGTCCCAGGCTTCCAGCTGGGTACGGCGGTTGAGGTACAGGCCGAAGCCGGGGTGTCGCTGCCGATCAGCGATACCGCCACGCGCAGCGACTCGGGCAGGGAATCCAGCGGCACGAACATGAACACCAGCGCGATGCCGGCCACCTGCAGCATCACTTCGAAATGCCAGCAGACGAGCGTCAGCAGCGTGGCATGGCCATAGGCCGCGCCCCCCAGCACGCGCCGCCGTTGCCGCCGCTGCGCGGCGTCGCCGCCTTCGAGCAGGTCCACCGGCATCAGCAGCGCACGCGCCGGGCCCAGCCGGCGCCACAGCAGGTAACCCGGCAGCGCGCGCACACCCCAATGCATCTGCGCGCGCAGGGTCTGCGCAGTACCGGGCACCGCACCGAACGCGCCGCGCGATATGACGTACAGCGGGATGCGCTCGAACACCGGCTTCAGCCACCACATCAGCAGTGCCGGCAGCCAGAAGGCATCCAGCCACCACCCGCCCAGGTTGAGCAGCACGAACACCGGGCCGGTGAGCAGCAGCCACGGCGTCCAGATGGCCGCGGCGTGGCGCCGCACCAGCGCGGTGCCCAGCTCCATCGCCTCCCAGTGCGAGCGGGCGCGCAGCACCACGTCCAGCTGGTCAATGCGCATCGCCACCCCCGTGGCCGCCGCGCCACAGCCAGCCGAACACCAGCGCCCACAGCACGCCGGACACGGTGAACTTGCCCCAGGCCGGCACCGCGGCGATGGACGACCAGAACGCCTCGACGAACGCCGCCAGCAGCAGCATGAACGCCACCCCCAGGCACAGCCGCGCGCCGATCACCCCGCCTTCCACCAGCGCGTCGATACGCCGCTTGCGGCCCGGCGCGATCAGCCGCAGCCCCAGCTGCAGGCCGGCGCCACCGGCAATGACAATCGCGGTCAGTTCCAGCGGCGCGTGCCCGGCGACGAAACGCCAGAACGGGTCGCCGTAGCCCATGTGCTGCAGGTGGCCGGCCACCGCGCCGATGCCTATGCCGTTGGTCAACAGCACGTATATCGTACCGATGCCGGACAGCAGGCCGCTGGCGAAAGTGCGCAGGCCGATGCTGATGTTGTGCATGATGTAGTGGCCGAACATCGCCCAGTCGGTGCCGCTGTCGCGGGTGCGGCCCAGGTGCTCGGCGGACGGATCGTACGACTGTTCCATGTGCGCGATCTGCTGCGGGTCCAGCAGCAGGTGCACCAGCTCGGGCTTGTACTGCAGCAGCACGAACACGCCCACCAGCGGCAGCACGAACAGCGCGCACGCCACCCACATGGCCGCGGCCTGGCTGCGCACCAGCTGTGGGAACCCGGCGAACAGGAATTCCAGCGCGCGCTGCCAGCGTGGCGGCGGCGCGCGGTACAGCAGGTTGTGGCCGCGCTGCATCAGCTGCTGCAGGCGCTCGACCAGCTGCGGGCTGTAGCCGCGGCGGCGCGCCAGCGCCAGCTGTTGGCACAGGCGCCGGTAGCGCTCGGGAATGGTCTCGTCGCCGGGCAGGTCCGGCGACGGCATGTTGCGCGCCTTGCGCGCACTGCCGCCGCGCTGCTGCAGCCAGTCCTCGAACTGGCGCCATTCGTGCGCGTGGCGGGTGACGAACTGTTCCTGCCTCATCGCCGCCCCAGCAGCCAGTTGGCCATCGCATACAGGCGCAGCACGCCGGTCTGCCCGCGTGCCCCGCTCAGGCCGCTGGCGATGTCGGCCAGCTCATTCTGGCGCGGGCCGGACAGTGCCGGTGCGCGGTCGGCAAAGGCGATCACCGCCTGCTGTTCGGCCGGCTGCAGCGGCAGCGGCGGCGCCAGCACGCTGTCGATGCGCGCCGGTGGCACCGGTGCCGGCGCCGGCACGTGCACCACCAGGCTGCCGGCCACCAGGTCGCCCAGCCGCCGCCCGTGCGGATCCCACAGGCAGGCCAGCAGGCCCAGCGCGTAGCCGAACGGCAGCATGTCCACGGTGCGCAGCAGGTTGCGCACGATCGCCGGCATCCAGCCCAGCGGCGCGCCGTCGCGCGCCACCACCCGCAGGCCCAGCGCACGCTTGCCCAGGGTCTGCCCGAACCAGACTTCCAGCACGATGGGGTAGCCCCAGAACAGCAGGAACATCAGCCCCAGGTACAGACCCTGGCCCAGCCCGCCCAGCGCCATCAGCAGCGGGCTCATCAGCCCCAGCACGCCAAACCGCACCATCAGGTCGATCAGCCACGCCAGCGCGCGCGGCACCGGGCCGGCCGCCGGCAACTGCAGCGGCACGCCTTCGGGCGTGATCACCTCGCGGTAGGTATCGAGCATGGGCGGCGCTGCGCTCAACGGCCGGGCGCCGCCGGTCGCGCGCAGGGTCGTGGGTTGTCGCAAACCCGGTATCCAAACCGGGCGGCTGCCGCTGGCATGCGTGTCTCGTTGGCGTCCTGTCAGCGGCTGACTTTACCCGCCGCCGCCGCCGATGCCCAGCCTGCGCCGGGCACCGTGGCGGCGCGCGCAGGTCAGCGCACCGTGCCCTTGTTGCGCTCGCCGAAGAACTTGCGCGCCACCCCGCCCAGCGCGATGGCGCCGATCAGCAGCAGCTTCCAGAACTTGGCGAAAACCAGGCCCAGCTTGGCGAACAGCCCAGCCTTGGCCGCCAGCCCGCCGCCGATCAGCGTGGCCACGCCGTAGGCGGCGATCTTGTCGGTCTTGGGGTTGTGGTCGGCATAGCGCGCGCCCGGCTCGAACTCGGCCATCGGCAGCAGCTTCTCCATGCCGCTGCGCACCAGTCCCAGCTCGCCCATGCCCGACACCGCGTTGAGGCTCAGGTAGCCGTGGCGGCCAAGCACGCGGATGTCGTAATTGAGCACGTGGTTGGGCTGGCCGTTGAACGCCAGCTCCTTGGCCCAGTACAGCTTGTTGTTGCCGGCGTCGTAGCGCGGCGGCACCGCCCAGCCCACCAGCTGCAGCGTGCCGTAGCCGGCCTTCTCGCGCTCGGGGTTGGCCGCTTCGGTCTGCTCCTGCATCTCGCGCAGCAGCTTGGTGTAATTCATCTTCGACGCGTCCTCGTCGGACACGTAGCCGTCGTCCGAATAGGTCACCACCACCGCCCAGCTGTCGTCATCGGCCAGCCCCGGCGAACGCGGCACCACCAGCCCCAGCACGTCGGCGTCGGGCGGGTTGCCCCACAGGTCTTCCAGCACGCGCCGCGCATCGGCCTGGTCCAGGTACTGGAACTCCGGGCCCAGGTTGAAGCGCGCCTTGGCCGCGGGCACTTCGATGGTGCCGGAGCGGAAATGCAGCGACTGCACGAACGCCGCGGCGTCCTGCTCGTCCTGTGCGTGGGCGGCCGGCGCAGCGGCGCAGAGCAGCGTTACACCGGCCAGCAGGGCCAGCGCCATGATTCTGATCGACATGAAATATTCCTTTCCCTGGAAAAAGGGCGTCCCCACGCCCGAGGCCGGCAGTGTGGGCCAAGCCCGGCCCGCGGGCAACGGCCAGCGCCGCCGATGCCCGTAGCTGCGGGGCTTGCCGCGCAGGCTCCGTCAGCCGGCCATGCCCAGGTACTGGTCCTTCAGGCGCACGTAGTGGTCCGCCGAATAGCGCAGCCCCTCGATGTCCTTGGCGCTCAAGGTGCGCACCGGCCGCGCCGGGTTGCCCACCCACAACTCGCCGCGCGCCACCCGCTTGCCCGGCCCCACCACAGCCCCGGCGCCGATGAACGCCTCATCCTCGATCACCGCGCCATCGAGTACGCACGCGCCCATGCCGATCAGGCAGTAATCGCCAATGCTGCACGCGTGGATGATGCAGCCATGCCCCACGGTCACGCCCTCGCCGATCAGCGTGGGGTAGCCGCCCTTGTTGTACGGGCTCTCGTGGCTGACATGGATGATGGTGCCGTCCTGCACATTGGTGCGCGCGCCGATGCGCACATGGTTCACATCGCCGCGGATCACCGTGCCCGGCCACACCGACACGTCATCGCCCAGCACCACGTCACCGATGATGGTGCAGGCGGGGTCGATGTAGACGCGTTGGCCGAGGGTGGGGGATTTGTCGAGGAAGGGGCGGAGGGGGGGCATGCGGAAGTGCAGGTATGGAAGAGAAAAGATGATACGTGGTGAGGAAATAGATTTCCGCTGGAAATGTCCGGTTTCGGCAAAGAGCGGACGTGCCCCAGACTTCTGGCAGCCTACAAAAATGGGAGCGAATCAAAGTACCGTCTACACAGAAATCCACACACGCTCCACACGCCCCTTACTCAAAAAGGGGGGCGTCTCATTCGACATTCTAGGTGGTTGGCCCCGAAGGACAATGCAGAGAATCCAGAAGCCAACGACGACATCTCCAGAACTAAGCCCGGCCTAACCGCGGTGGCTCCTGAACCACCTTTCCTCAGCAGTTCCACTATGCTGCAACGTTAAGCCTTACAGGGATAGGTCCACTTCGAAACCAAGCAATTTCAGGCCCTTGCTAATGCGCTGACTACTAGATAGGAAAGGCAAGATATCTCTGTGATCAGCAGCAGTTCCGCCCGCAGGGACATGCCACCAGATAGAACGGGGCACCTCCCGAAGCGCCCTCCCTGATCACTCGGGAGCGCACTAAAGAAGTTAGCGCGGATGCGCCTCTGCCCAACCGGATACATGGCCGGCCAGCCGTGCCGCAAATGCGCGCAAACCAGTGGTTTGCGAAAGCTCGCGGTAGTCGCCGCCAGCACGAGCAGAGCGGGACGAAGCGATGACGGTGGCCTGGGTGTAGAGCCCTTCCTGAATGAGCTTTCGGCAAAGCACTTCATAGCGCGCCAAGTAGGACGCACCCTTGAATTCAGGGAAGACGGCGAAATGCGGTGAACTGTCTCGCACTACCTTTTGCGACTTCTCGCAATCCTCCACAAGAATCAGCCAACCAGTGAAAGGAGGAAGCTGGTCGCCGAGAATGCCGTCTCGGATCGCAGTCACGAGATCGTGGGCTGTGCCGACGGCTTCTTCCGCACGGTTGTTGAAGTTGTTACCAAAGGACGGGCCCACATGGCTTTTCAACTCAACAGCAGCGACGAGCTTCTTGCCATCAAAAACCAGTACATCCCAGAGCTTCGTCGGCCGGTAGTAGCCAGGCAACGTAAGACTAGGTCTACCTTTGACGCAAACCTCGGCGTTGGGCAATCCATTCTTCCGAACGAGACCTTCGATCATGGACAGGAAGCCATCCATGTTCCGACCACTCAGCACAGCAGATCGCTCACCGCCCTGAAGACGCTCTTCATCATTTTCGAGCGCACTACTCCTGCCATCCCAAAACTGTGCAACGCCTAGTCGCGCCAAGCCCTCATAGTCGACCAGATCTAACGCCATGCTTGTCTCCTCAGTCCGCAGCGATGAGTTCCCGCTCGGCCTCACTCAATCCGTAAAGTTTATAGGTGGCGCGGTTGGCCGCTTCGCGATCCCCGGTGACGGCTGCCTCACGCAAAGCCTTTTGTAACGATCTAGGCACGTCCTTCCAGTGTGGCACCCGGACCCGGCGCAGATATTGCGCCTGAAAGCGTAAAAAACCACCACGCATTGTGGTCGAGTAGGTGCTCACAAAGAGCCGCGCCACTCCTGACATCAGGACTGCTTGAAGCGCACGAAGATCCCAATCATTCGCTGTGATGAAGTAAAGATTGTGGTGGGGGTAGAGCTTGCCTTCCTCATATACGATGCATGCATCACCCTTGATGTCAGGAACGAGCAGCTTCGGGGTCTTGGCAAGCGCAGGATAGATGCGGTCGATCGTGCGGAACCACCGCTCCGGATTTTTCTTGGCCACGTGTCGCGCCCTGATGCGCGCCGCATGCTCGTTAAGATAGGCCGCAAATTTCGGATAGCGAGCAAGGTCCACAACTTGCCCATTGTGGTCGAACGGATTGAGAACACCCTTGCCCGTCCAGTTGACGCTCCCTCCCCTTAGATCTTGCGTTCTAACCAAGGGTAGCTTACGACTCGGCTCGACATCGAGCGCCTTCATATCGCCGATATAGATACTGTCGTTGCCGGTCGCCACACCAATGCCTACCTTGCAGCCTGCTTCTTCGAGCGTGGGCAGTACCTCTTCCAAACGCCGCACCAACGCCAAACGATCGGTCTTATGCAAAATCCATGGTTCCGAGCCGTTGACCACCCGAGGCATATCTACCACACCCGCCCTCTGGTTCAACTTCGTGCCCGTCATTGCCCTTGCAAGCGGACCAAGCACCTCCGCAGAGATGGCTGGGCGATAGGCTACTCGCGTAGGACGTGCCTTAGCCTTAGCCTTCGGTCGCTCGATCACGGTGATGGCCGGGTAGGTCATCACGTCTGAGTTGAATGCCGGCGTGTCGACTAAGTCAATAAAGTGTGTCAGGGCGTACTGCTCGGATACCATCGCTCGAAGCGGGCCGCCGTATTTGTTCTTGGTCCAGCGATCTGTGCAAATGAAGCCCAAGCGCCCGCCAAGCTCCAAAACCCCCAAACAACGCTCATAGAAGGGTACATAGAGGTCC
>Ga0209930_1002906_pt1 | contig 18511 bp, 13 predicted proteins | sample ThiBiot_500_biof_2_FD_183948 | JGI IMG/M metagenome (GOLD analysis project Ga0209930, IMG submission 183948) | Wastewater bioreactor microbial communities from Cape Town, South Africa - Thiocy_cont_500_biof (SPAdes) | ecosystem: Engineered > Bioreactor > Thiocyanate-remediating >... | reverse complement strand
TCTTCACCGTCGATCCCGACGATACGGCAACGCAGACCGGCGCCATTGCCGGGGCGGAAATCGCTGCCACGCTGGCACGGCACGGTGTCAAGGCGACGCTATCCGTTGGCGAGGCGCATGGCATGTCGCGCTCGGCGGTCATCGAAAACCGTCTCTCGGATAGCAGCATCGACCTGCTGGTCATGGGGGCCTATACCCATTCGCGGCTGTGGCAGATGCTGTTCGGCGGCACGACGAAAACATTGCTGGAATCGATGACAGCACTGACCCTGCTCTCACGCTGAACGAACGCGACTTGCTTTCGGCAGGAAAATAACGCTAATTGCTGCGACCGAAATGGAAGCTTGCAGGGTTTCGGGACTGGGCCCGGCCGTCTTGGCCGCCCGAGCATCCCGCAAACGGCAGGCGTTTCGCCGGCTCGGTCGCTGGCAAGCCCGGCGTAACCTCCACATTGCCGCCTTGCTGAAAGTCGAAAGTCATGTCGCTTCCGGAAAAAGCCTTTCCCGTCTCCTGGGATCAATTTCATCGTGATGCCCGCGCGCTGGCCTGGCGCCTTGCAGGGCTCGGTCGCGAGTTTCACGCGATCGTCTGCATCACCCGCGGCGGCCTTGTGCCGACGGCGATCATATCGCGTGAGCTCAATATCCGCCTGATCGAGACCGTCTGCGTCGCCTCCTATCACGACTATGTCAACCAGGGCGAAATGAACCTGCTGAAAGGCATCTCCCCCGACCTGATGAAGAACGACGGCGACGGCGTGCTGGTCGTCGACGACCTGACCGACACCGGCAAGACGGCGATGGAAGTGCGCACGCTGATGCCGAAGGCGCATTTCGCCTGCGTCTACGCCAAGCCCAAGGGCGTGCCGACCATCGACACCTTCATTACCGAGGTCAGCCAGGACACCTGGATCTATTTCCCCTGGGATCTTGGCTTCACCTATCAGGAGCCGATCGCAAAAGGCTCGCGCGGATAAAAATGCAAGCTCCCCGGGGGCTCGCCCCTGGGGCCCTCACATGTGGAGACTTTCATGCGCCGTGGCGCTGCCGCCTTCCTCGCTCTTTTCCTCTCCACATGCATCGGTTCCGCTTGCGCAGCCGACGATTATCGCGTCTCGCTGATCCGGCAGTATGTCGAGACCCGCATCAAACCCTGGATCCACGATCCGATCATCCTCGCGGCGCTGAAAAAGGAAAACGCGCTGCATGCGGCGCTGCGCGACGAAGATATCCAGCTTCTCGACCGGCTGTGGCGAGAGGAGCGCGCCAGCGGCCAATACAAGCTGATCCAAGGTGTGCTTTCCAGCCCGGCAAGCGCCCTGCTACGCCAGAAAAGCGACGATTCGACCGGCGTCATCACCGAGATCATCCTGATGGATGCGCGCGGCCTCAACGTCGCTGTCAGCACCATCAGCAGCGATTACTGGCAGGGCGACGAGATGAAGTTCCGCAAGACCTTCGAAGCCGGAGCGAATGGGCTGTTCATCGACGAGCCGGAGAAGGACGACTCCACCCAGGTGCTGCAATCGCAGGCGAGCATGACGATCACCGACGCCAAGGGCAATCCAATCGGCGCGATCACCGTCGGCATAAACCTCGACTATCTCTAAAGCGTGTCGCGATCTCTCAAGATTAGCTTTTGCACTTTCGATCTTTGATTTTCCGCATGTCGTCCGGCGCAGAACCGCTGCACACTTTTGCGCGGCAAGCTTTAGGCGGTGTGACACGGAGACGGCGGCGTTGCGTTTTTCCACACGTTTCGCAACGCTGCAGCAAACCGGCGGTCGCGGGCATATTTCAAGCATTTGCGCGGGGTTTTTCGTATGGCCGGCAAAAAGGCCCACCGCCGCATTGACAAGGCCTTTGCACAAGTCCTTGAATCTCTTTCCGTCTTTCGTTTTCCCCCATTTTCCACAGCATTGACCACAATATGTTGTGGTTAAAAATCCGCTAAGACCCACCTCTTGACGGAATCGGGGGTTTTCCGGTTAATGGGAGATGCGTTGCGGCGGCGGCGCGGCCGGATCATGACGAGGCGGTTCACCCTTCGATGCATTCGCATTTCCATGCGGCTTCATGACGAGGCGGCACGCGGATGCCCGTGCTCGCCGCAACCAGTGCTGCGTTTAAGAAAACGTGATCGCAAGATCGGCTGCAGAGAGTTGTTGAATGGAACAAAAGCGCTATATTTAGTGTTTGCAGCTGAGTTCATCACAATATACAGGGTTCGCATCTGTTGATGTCGACCCCAAGGTCAAGCGGAGACAACTGGCCGCGCAAGGAACCGCCTTGCCGAGCCGGAACGAAATCCTGCGCGCCGCGACGAGGGCGGGCGCACCACACGAAGGACGGACGGACATGCGCATAGAACGTCGTTTCACCCGGGAAGGCCAATCCCCCTACGCGGAAATCGAATTCCGCAAGGCCACCAGCGAGATCAAGAACCCGGACGGCTCCATCGTCTTCCGGCTCGCCAACATCGACGTTCCCGCGCAGTTCAGCCAGGTCGCGGCCGACATTCTGGCGCAGAAGTATTTCCGCAAGGCGGGCGTGCCGGCCCGCCTGAAGGCGGTCGAGGAGAATACGGTTCCCTCCTGGCTCTGGCGCTCCGAAGCTGACGTCGAAGCGCTGAAAGCGCTTCCGAAGGAAGAGCAGTACGGCTCGGAAACCGATGCCCGCCAGGTCTTCGACCGTCTGGCCGGCACCTGGACCTATTGGGGCTGGAAGGGTGGCTATTTCTCGACGGAGGCGGATGCGCTCGCCTTCCGCGACGAACTGGCCTATATGCTCGCCACCCAGCGCGTGGCGCCGAACAGCCCGCAATGGTTCAACACCGGCCTGCACTGGGCCTACGGTATCGACGGCCCCGGCCAGGGCCATTTCTATGTCGACCCCTTCACCGGCAAGCTCACCAAGTCCAAGTCGGCCTATGAGCATCCGCAGCCGCATGCCTGCTTCATCCAGTCCGTCGAGGACGACCTCGTCAACGAAGGCGGCATCATGGATCTGTGGGTGCGCGAGGCGCGCCTGTTCAAATACGGCTCCGGCACCGGTTCCAACTTCTCCTATCTGCGCGGCGAAGGCGAAAAGCTCTCGGGCGGCGGCAAATCGTCAGGCCTGATGAGCTTCCTCAAGATCGGCGACCGCGCCGCCGGCGCCATCAAGTCGGGCGGCACCACCCGCCGCGCCGCCAAGATGGTGGTCGTCGATATCGACCATCCCGACATCGAGGCCTACATCAACTGGAAGGTCAAGGAAGAGCAGAAGGTTGCTGCCCTCGTCACCGGCTCGAAGATCGTCGCCGGCCACATGAAGGCGATCATGAAGGCCTGCGCGACCATCGAGGTCACCGCCGACGATCGTTTCGACCCGGCGAAGAACCCGGAACTGAAGCGCGAAATCCGCGCCGCCAAGAAGAACCAGGTGCCGGAAAACTATGTCGGCCGCGTCATCCAGTTCGCGCGCCAGGGCTATACCGACCTCGAATTCAAGACCTACGACACCGACTGGGATTCGGAAGCCTATCTCACCGTTTCCGGCCAGAACTCGAACAACTCCGTCTCGCTGAAGGACGATTTCCTTCGCGCCGTCGAGAATGACGGCGAGTGGAACCTGACGGCCCGCAAGGACGGCCGCACCGTCAAGACGCTGAAGGCGCGCGACCTCTGGGAGCAGATCTCCTACGCCGCCTGGGCCTCGGCCGATCCCGGCCTGCACTTCAACACGACGATGAACGACTGGCACACCTGCCCGGCCGCCGGCTCGATCCGCGCTTCCAATCCGTGCTCGGAATACATGTTCCTCGACGACACGGCCTGCAACCTTGCCTCGCTGAACCTGATGCAGTTCAAGGATGCGGCGACCAAGAACATCGACATCGCCGATTACGAACATGCCGTGCGCCTGTGGACCGTGGTGCTCGAAGTCTCGGTCATGATGGCGCAGTTCCCCTCGCGCCAGATCGCCGAGCTTTCCTACGAATACCGCACGCTCGGCCTCGGCTATGCCAATATCGGCGGCCTGCTGATGTCGACCGGCATTCCCTACGACTCCGCCGAGGGCCGCGCCATCGGCGGCGCGCTGACCGCGATCATGACCGGCATCGCCTATGCGACCTCGGCCGAAATGGCCGCCGAGCTCGGCACCTTCCCCGGCTTCAAGCCGAACCGCGACAACATGCTGCGCGTCATGCGCAACCATCGCCGCGCCGCCCATGGCAAGTCCTCTGGCTATGAGGGGCTGTCGGTCAATCCGGTGGCGCTGATCCATGGCGATTGCCCGGATGAGGATCTGATCGTCCATGCCAAGGCCGCCTGGGACAAGGCGCTGGAACTCGGCGAAAAGCACGGCTATCGCAACGCCCAGACCACCGTCATCGCGCCGACCGGCACGATCGGTCTGGTCATGGATTGCGACACGACCGGCATCGAGCCCGATTTCGCGCTGGTGAAATTCAAGAAGCTCGCCGGCGGCGGCTACTTCAAGATCATCAACCGCGCCGTTCCGGAAGCGCTGCGTTCGCTGGGCTATTCGGAAAGCCAGATCGCCGAGATCGAGGCCTATGCCGTCGGCCACGGCAACCTCAACCAGGCGCAGGCCGTCAACCCCTCGACGCTGAAGGCCAAGGGCTTTACGCAGGAGAAGATCGACGCCGTCAACGCCGCCCTCGGCCAGGCCTTCGACATCAAGTTCGTCTTCAACCAGTGGACGCTCGGCGCCGATTTCCTCAAGCAGGTCTTGAAGGTTTCCGACGCGCAGCTCTCGGCCATCGACTTCAACCTGCTGGAGCATCTGGGCTTCTCGCGGAAGGACATCGAGGCCGCCAACGTCCATGTCTGCGGCGCGATGACGCTGGAAGGCGCCCCGCACCTCAAGGACGAGCATCTGGCCGTGTTCGATTGCGCCAATCCCTGCGGCAAGATCGGCAAGCGTTACCTCTCGGTCGACAGCCATATCCGCATGATGGCGGCGGCCCAGCCGTTCATCTCCGGGGCGATTTCCAAGACGATCAACATGCCGAACGAGGCGACCGTCGAGGATTGCAAGAGCGCCTACATGCTCTCGTGGAAGCTCGGCCTGAAGGCCAACGCGCTTTATCGCGACGGCTCCAAGCTGTCGCAGCCGCTGAACGCCGCGCTGATCGACGACAATGACGACGAGGATGCGCTGGAAGACCTGATCCAGGCCCCGGCCGCGGCGCAGGCCGTGACCATCACCGAAAAGGTCATCGAGCGGGTGATCGAGCGCGTCGTGCGTGAACGGGAAAAACTGCCGAACCGCCGCCAGGGCTATACCCAGAAGGCGATCATCGGTGGGCACAAGGTCTATCTGCGCACCGGCGAATTCGGCGACGGCCGCCTCGGCGAGATCTTCATCGACATGCACAAGGAAGGTGCGGCCTTCCGCGCGATGATGAACAACTTCGCCATCGCCATCTCGCTGGGTCTCCAGTATGGCGTGCCGCTGGAAGAATATGTGGAGGCCTTCACCTTCACCAAGTTCGAGCCGGCCGGCATGGTTCAGGGCAACGACGCGATCAAGAATGCCACGTCGATCCTCGACTACGTGTTCCGCGAACTCGCCGTCTCCTATCTCGGCCGCCACGACCTGGCCCATGTCGATACGTCGGATTTCTCCAACACAGCACTTGGCAAGGGCATCCAGGAAGGCAAGACCAACCTGCTCTCCACCGGCTGGACGCGCGGCTACAAGCCGACGCTGGTTTCGGACAAGGGAAGCGAGCGTATGGCCGGCGAGCCGAAGGGTGCTGCCACCGCCGCCCCCGCCAAGGCCTCCGCTGGCGCGACGATCACCGCCTTCACCGGCAATGCCGCGCGCAAGCTGGAACCGATCGCCTCGACCTCGACCTCCGAAATCGTCGCCTTCAAGCGCGATTACGAGGAGCGCGCCAAGGAATTGGCGGAAGAAATCGCCGAAGAGGTCTCGGAAGCCGAAACGGAAACCACCGCCCTGTTCTCCGACAAGGCGGCCGCCGATGCGGCCAGCGCCAAGGCGGACGCCAAGAAGCTGGAAGCCGAACGCCGCGCCCGCTCGATCATGCAGGGCTACACCGGCAACATGTGCTCGGAGTGCCAAAACTTCACCATGGTCCGCAACGGCACCTGCGAAAAATGCGACACCTGCGGCGCCACCAGCGGCTGCAGCTAAGCAACCGAACCGCATTGCTTAACAGCGCCGCGCGTCTCCCGACGCGCGGCGTTTTTCGTTTCATCAGCGGGCCGATTTGAGAATTGCCGCGTGGATATCCGGCAGCGGGTTGGGCTGGTCGCCGCAGTGGATGAGGACGATCGGTTCGATGGCTTGCGGGTCGGTGATGACGGCGCGGGAGAGTGGGCGGCCGTCATAGCTGAGCATGCCGGCCGGGTTGGTGTAGCTGACGCCGATTCCCTCGCCGTTGGCGGCGAGGCTGCGCAAGACCTCGATGGAGGCGGCGCGGTGCGCGACCACGGGCGCCAGCCCAAGCGATCGGAACAGGCCGAGCATATGGCGGATCGACAGGCCCTGGTCGGAGAGGATCAGCGGCCGCTCGGCGAGATCGGCAAGCGTGATCTCCCCTTTCGTTGCCAGGGGATCGTTCGGCGAAAACCAGGCCTGCGGCGAGACGCGGGTGTAGAGCGCGCGCTCGAAACTGGCGTCCAGACCGAGATCGTAGGTCAGCGCCAGATCGATCTGGCCGGCCAGCACCGCTTCGGCCAACACCTCGAAGCTCGCCACCCTTGCGCGGATTTCCACATCGGGAAATTGTTCACGCAAATTGCGCAGCAAGGGCGCGAGGTAGATGGGGGCGATGTCCTCGAAAATGCCGAGGGTGATGCGGTCGAGCCGGCGTCGGCCCAGTGTTTGCGGATTCTCCAGCCGCGCGGCCTCCGTGAGCAACGCCTCGGCATCGCTCAAGAACAGGCGGCCGAAGGCGGTCAGCGTCACCGGCGCGCCCTTGCGCCGCAGGAAGAGTTTTCGCCCGAGATGCGTCTCGACCTGGGTGACGGCGACCGACAAAGCCGGCTGCGAGACGTTCAATTGCTGGGCGGCGACGGTCAGGCTGCCGGCATGAGCCACCGCCACCACATATTCGAATTGCCGAAGCGAAAGATATAACATGAACCTATATTTATCTTATCGATATATTATTGGAAATTAAAATCGGCGGTGGCCATGATCGCTTTACACCAGCAGAGAGACATGACATGCCGCATCCGCTCATTACCGAGGAACACATCGAAAAATATCAGCGCGACGGAGTCGTTCTGGTCAAGGGCCTGTTCCGCGATCACGTCGAGACGCTGCGCCGTGGCGTCGAGACCAACATGACCCAGCCCGGCGAATATGCCGCCGAAAACCTCAATGCCGGCGAAGGCGGCCGTTTCTTCGACGATTACTGCAACTGGCAGCGCATTCCCGAATTCGAGGAGGTCATCCGCACCTCGCCCGCCGCCGAAGTTGCCGCCGACCTGATGCGCTCGAACGGCGTGCAGGTTTTCCACGATCACGTCCTGGTCAAGGAGCCCGGCACCTCCAAGCCGACGCCGTGGCATCAGGATTCCCCCTATTATTTCGTCGAAGGCCGGCAGACGGTCAGCTTCTGGTCGCCGCTCGACCATGTGAAGGAAGCATCGCTGCGCTGTGTCGCCGGTTCGCATCTCTGGGAAAAGCCGGTGCTGCCGACACGCTGGCTGTCGGAAAAAAACTTTTATCCCGACTCCGACGTCTACATGCCGGTGCCGGACCCGGATGCCGAAGGCATGACCGTCGTCGAATGGGAAATGGAGCCGGGGGACGCCGTCGCCTTCGACTACAAGACCCTGCATGGCGCGCGCGGCAACCAGAGCCAGACCCGCCGCCGCGCCTTCTCGCTGCGCCTGTTGGGCGACGACGCCCATTACGTCGAGCGCCCGGGCCGCACCTCGCCGCCCTTCCCTGGCCATGGCATGGAGCCCGGCCAGAAGCTGCGCGAGGACTGGTTCCCGGTCATTTTCCAGCGCTGATATCAAAGAGGCGCGGCCCGCAAGGGCCGCGCCTTACTCCGCTTTGCGCTCGCGCTTCAGCTTGGCCCAGAAATCCAGCCGCTTGCGGATATCGCGCTCGAAGCCGCGCTCCGGCGGATCGTAAAAACGTTGCTGCCCCAGTTTGTCGGGGAAGAAATCCTGACCGGAAAACGCATCCGGGTAATCGTGATCGTATTTATAGCCGGCGTGATAGCCGAGTTCTTCCATGAGCTTGGTCGGTGCGTTGAGAATATGCTTCGGCGGCGGCACGGAGCCAGTCTGGCGCGCCAGGGACAGCGCCGCATCGAAGGCGCGGTAGGAGGCGTTGGATTTCGGGGCGGTGCCGACATAATTGATCGCCTGCGCCATGAACAGCCGCCCTTCCGGCCAGCCGATGCGCTCGAAGGCCGTCCAAGCGGTAACGACCTGCACCAGCGCCTGCGGATCGGCCATGCCGATATCCTCCGAAGCGATGCAGCAGAGCCGCCGGAAGATCGTGCCGGCATCCTCGCCCGCCACCATCATCCGAGCCGCCCAGTAAAGCCCGGCATCGACATCGCTGCCGCGCATGCTCTTGTGGAAGCAGGAAAGCAGGTTGTAATGGCCGTCCTGCGCCTTGTCGTAGATCGGCATGCGCTTCTGCAAGACGCCGGCCAGCGCCTTTTCGTCCAGCGGCTCTTCCGGCTCCAGTTCGAACAGATCCTCGGCAAGGCCGATCAGGTAGCGCCCGTCGCCATCGGCCAGCGACAGCAGCGCCGCGCGCGCCTCCGGGGTCAGGGGCAATGTCTTTTCGCGATATTTTTCCGCCCGCTGAAGCAGGAGTTCGGAGGCTTCGGCGCCCAGCGGCTCCAGCGTGAACACCTTGACCCGTGATAGAAGCGCCGAGACGAGAGAAAAGCTCGGATTTTCCGTCGTAGCGCCGATGAGGACGACGGTGCCGTTTTCGACATGCGGCAGCATCGCGTCCTGCGTCGTGCGGTTGAAGCGATGCAGTTCGTCGACGAACAGCGCCGTCTGCCGGCCGACGACGCGGTCCTTCTGCGCCTCCTCGAACACTTTTCTGAGATCGGCAATGCCGGACATCACAGCCGAAAGCTGGACGAACCGCATGCCGGATTGCTGGGCGACGAGGCGGGCGATGGTCGTCTTTCCGACGCCGGGCGGCCCCCACAGGATGAAGGAGCCGACCTTGCCGGATGTGACCATGCGCGCGATCGGGCCGTCCTCGCCGATGAGGTGATCCTGGCCGATCACCTCGGAAAGCGCGGTTGGCCGCAGCAATTCGGCAAGAGGCGTCGGCGCGCTCGCCGCAAACAGGTTCATCGGAAGAACTGCCGCAGGCGCTGGCCGTCGCGGTCGATCTCGACCCGCCAAAAACCGGGATCGCCCTGCAGCGCGGCGGCGAAATCCTTGGTCGAGGCGACCGGCGTGCCGTTCAGCGAGACGATGACATCGCGCGGGGCGAAGCCGAGACGATTGGCCGGCGAGCCACGCTTGACGTCGGTGATGACGACGCCGGTCGCTTCCGCCGACATGTGCAGTTCATCCGCGACGCGTGGCGACAGGTTGGCGACGACGGCGCCGGCGAAGGGATTGTTGCCCTCGATGGTACGCTGGTCGCGCGGCGAGGTTTCCGGCGCGCCGCTCAGCGTCATCTCCACCGAACGCTCCGTACCGTTGTTCAGTACCTTCAGCGCAACGGTCTTGCCGAGCCCGGCGGTGGTGAGGCGATAGGACAGCGCATCGGGATGTTCGACCGGAACGCCGTCGACTGCGGAAATCACCTCGCCCGGCTTCAGGCCGGCCTTGGCGGCGGGGCTATCGGGAATGATCTTGATGACCAGCGCGCCGCGCGGGGTGCTCAAGCCCAGCGCCTCCGCGACCTCTGATGTGACCGGCTCGAAGGTGGCGCCGACGAAGGGCCGCTCGAAGCTCGACGCGCCCTTGTCAGCGGCGGCGAGGAAGACTTTCACGAGATTGGCGGGAATGGCGAATCCGACCCCGTTCGAGCCGCCGCCGCGCGAAAAAATCGCGGTGTTGATGCCGATCAACTCGCCCTTCATGTTCATCAGCGCGCCGCCGGAATTGCCGGGATTGATCGAGGCGTCGGTCTGGATGAAGAAGCCGAATTCGGATTTGACCACCTGGTTGCGGGCGAGCGCCGAGACGATCCCGCTAGTCACTGTCTGGCCAACGCCGAAGGGATTGCCGATGGCGAGCACCAGGTCACCGACCTCGACTGCATCCGAATTGCCGATCGGAAGCGACGGATAATCGCCGCCGGTCTTGATCTTCAGCACGGCGAGATCGACGCGGTCGTCCTTCAGCACGACGTCGCAGGGGTATTCGCGCCCGTCCGACAGCGCCACCTTGATATCGTCGGCGCCTTCGATGACGTGATTGTTGGTGACCACGATGCCCTTGGATTCGACGATGACGCCGGAGCCGAGCGAGGACTGTTTCTCCGTGCGGTTCGGCATCTGCTGGCCGAAAAACTGCTGGAAGAAGGGATCGTCGAAGATCGGCGAGCGGCGCTCGACCATGCGCTCGGCATAGACATTGACGACGGCGGAAGCCGTGCGCTTGACCAGCGGCGCAAAGGAGAGCTGCATCTGCTCATGGCTTTCCGGCAGCACCTTGGTTTCCTGCGCCAGAATCGGTGTCGGCACGGCGATCATCAGGGCCAGAAGGGCGACGGAGGCGCGATAGAACGAAGCGGGCATTCAATTTCCCTCGTGAGGACAGAGTAGTCTTTTAGCGCAATTGCGGGCCGGGAGAGAAGCGAATTTCATCCGTCCGAATGGCGTGAAAACAAGGAGATAGGGTTGGCCGGCACACCGAAAAAGAGGCGGTTTCCCCATACCCCTTCTCTCGGCTTGAAAAACGGCGGAAGCGTGGACAAAAAGCCGAGGTGAAACCTATCGCCGCGTTCATGCGTTATCTCGACGGATTCATCAGCACACGGGGTTATCATGCTGAAAACAAGAACCGTTCTGCCGGTCATAGCGCTGCTTGCCGCCATGAGCGCCGGCGCGGCCCATGCCGCCAGCTTCGATTGTGAATCGAAAGAACTGAAGCCGGATGAGAAGACGATCTGCGATACGCGTTCGCTCAACGATGCCGATGTGAAGATGGCGACCACCTTCGACATCCTTTCACCCCTGCTTGCCATGGGCGCGCGCGGCACGATGCAGGAACAGCAGGTGAAATGGCTGGCCGAACGCCAGGCCTGCGGCGCCGATGCCGCCTGCCTCATGGCCGCCTATGACAAGCGGCTGAAGGAGCTGGACGAGACCTTCAAGATCATCAACAAGCCGCTTTGAATGCAAAAAAGCCCGGCGATGCCGGGCTTGAATTTTTGACAGGGCTTATCCCTCTCCGTCATGGTCGGGCTTGTCCGGACCATCTAAGCACGCGAGATATATCCTTTACCGTCAATACCTTGGCAGAAGTTGTCAGATCCTCGGCACAAGGCCGAGGATGACATGGAGAGGGTGCAGCCTTACTCCGGCAGGATGCGAACCGCGCCCTTGTCGGCACTGGCGGCGAAGGCGGCGTAGGCCTTCAGCGCGGTGGTGACGTTGCGCTTGCGCGGGGCCGCCGGCTTCCAGCCGAGCTTATCCTGCTCGGCGCGGCGGGCGGACATTTCGCCTTCGGAAATCGCCAGGTTGATCGTGCGGTTGGGGATATCGATCTCCACGATATCGCCGTTGCGCACCAGGCCGATCGCGCCTCCTTGCGCCGCTTCCGGCGAAGCGTGGCCGATAGATAAGCCGGACGTGCCGCCGGAGAAGCGTCCGTCGGTGATCAGGGCGCAGGCCTTGCCGAGGCCCTTCGACTTCAGGTAGCTGGTCGGATAGAGCATTTCCTGCATGCCCGGGCCGCCCTTCGGGCCTTCGTAGCGGATGACGACGACGTCGCCGGCCTTGACCTCGTTCCCGAGAATGCCCTTCACCGCCGCGTCCTGGCTTTCATAGACGACCGCTGGACCAGAGAATTTCAGGATCGATTCATCGACGCCGGCCGTCTTGACGATGCAGCCATCGAGCGCGATGTTGCCGGAGAGCACGGCCAGGCCGCCATCCTTGGAAAAAGGATGTTCCACGGAGCGGATGACGCCGTTTTCGCCATCGGCATCCAGCTCGTCCCAGCGGGCTTCCTGGCTGAAGGCGACCTGGGTCGGAATGCCACCCGGTGCGGCGCGGAAGAAGGTGCGTACGGTTTCGCTGCCGGTGCGGGTGATGTCCCAACGGTCGATGGCGTCGCCCAGCGTCGCCGCATGGACGGTCGGCGTGTCGCGATGGATCAGGCCGCCGCGCTCCAGCTCGCCAAGGATGCGCATGATGCCGCCGGCGCGATGGACGTCCTCCATATGAACGTCCGCCTTGGCCGGGGCGACCTTGGAAAGGCACGGAACCCTGCGCGACAACTGGTCGATGTCATCAAGGTCGAAGTCGATACCGCCCTCATAGGCGGCTGCCAGGATGTGCAGAACCGTGTTGGTCGAGCCGCCCATGGCGATGTCGAGCGACATGGCGTTCTCGAAGGCCTTCTTGTTGGCGACGTTGCGCGGCAGGATGCTTTCGTCGTCCTGCTCGTAATAGCGGCGGGCGAGATCGACGATCAGGTGGCCGGCCTCGACGAACAGGCGCTTGCGGTCGGCATGGGTGGCGAGCGTCGAGCCGTTGCCCGGCAGGGACAGTCCGAGCGCCTCGGTCAGACAGTTCATCGAATTGGCGGTAAACATGCCCGAGCACGAGCCGCAGGTCGGGCAGGCCGAACGCTCGATGACCTTGACGTCCTCGTCCGAGATCTTGTCATCGGCGGCGGCGACCATGGCGTCGACGAGATCGAGCGCATGGGTCTTGCCGTGCAACACGACCTTGCCGGCTTCCATCGGGCCGCCGGAGACGAAGACGGCGGGGATGTTGAGGCGCATGGCGGCGTTCAACATGCCGGGGGTGATCTTGTCGCAGTTCGAGATGCAGACCATGGCATCGGCGCAATGCGCATTGACCATGTATTCGACCGAATCGGCGATGATTTCGCGCGAGGGCAGCGAATAGAGCATGCCGTCATGGCCCATGGCGATGCCGTCATCGACCGCGATGGTGTTGAATTCCTTGGCGACGCCGCCGGCCGCTTCGATTTCGCGGGCGACGAGTTGGCCGAGATCCTTCAGGTGGACGTGACCGGGCACGAACTGGGTGAAGGAGTTCACCACCGCGATGATCGGCTTGCCGAAATCGCCGTCCTTCATGCCCGTCGCGCGCCAAAGGCCGCGCGCACCGGCCATGTTGCGGCCATGGGTCGTGGTTCTCGAACGATATGCAGGCATGGTGTTATCCTCGACGTCGTTATATCAGGAAAATCTGGAAGCGCCCGGCAAGGACGTCAATGCCGCGCCCGTTAGCTCTTTATTTGTCGCATTTCCGGACGGAAAACCGTTTCACACTTTTCCTGGAAATGCTCTGGTGCCGTTCTCCTAACGCAAACGCCGGAATCTGTCACTATCGGGTCGGGCGATTCCGGTACGCCCGGGCGGCGGTGGATCAAATCTCACCTATCTTACACGAAAACGTGTCCGAAACCCGGTCCGATTACGCGCCCTTCGCGTAACAAAATGCCATTCCCGCCCGTAATAGCGGTATAAATCCGCAACGCGCACTCAGGATGGTTCCCATGGCTGCCTATCGTCCACCGCATATTCCAAGCTCCGAAATCACCCCGCTCAGCGCCTGGCTGAACCGCCGGCAGTTCATCGCCGCCGCCGGGCTTGCCGCCGGCGGGCTGGTTGCGACCAAGGCGCTCGGCGCGCCGCTGACGACCAAACCCGGCGCCTACAAGGTGGATGAAAAGACGACTCCGCGCGAGGACGTGACCACCTACAACAATTTCTACGAATTCGGTCTCGACAAGGGCGATCCGGCAAAGCTGTCAGGCGATTTCAAGCCGCGCCCGTGGACGATCAAGGTCGACGGCATGGTCGCCAAGCCCGCCACCTTCGACATCGACACGCTGATCGCCGAATTCCCGCTCGAAGAACGCATCTACCGCATGCGTTGCGTCGAGGCGTGGTCGATGGTCATTCCCTGGGACGGCTTTCCGCTGGCCGCCCTGCTCGACAAGGTCGAGCCGCTCGGCAGCGCCAAATACGTCGCCTTCGAAACCATCGTGCGCCCCTCGGAAATGCCGGGGCAGAGCGGGCTATTCCAATCGTTGAACTGGCCCTATGTCGAGGGCCTGCGGCTCGATGAGGCCCGGCATCCGCTGACGCTGCTTGCGGTCGGCCTCTATGGCGAAACCCTGCCGAACCAGAACGGCGCGCCGATCCGCCTCGTCGTGCCGTGGAAATATGGCTTCAAGGGCATCAAGTCGATCGTGCGCATCACGCTGACGGACCAGCAGCCGAAGAATACCTGGCAAATCACCAATCCCGGCGAATACGGTTTTTACGCCAATGTGAACCCGGAGGTCGACCACCCGCGCTGGAGCCAGGCAACGGAGCGGCGCATCGGCGAAGGCGGCTTCTTCTCGGCCGGCGCGCGCCGCCCCACGCTGCCCTTCAACGGCTATGCCGATGAGGTCGCCAGCCTGTACAGCGGCATGGATCTGCGGGCGAATTTCTGATGGCGACGGCGACGCTGATCTTCTCCAAGCGCTGGACCTCAGTTTCGGTCTGGCTAGTCTACGCCGTCGGGCTGGTGCCGGCGGCCTGGTCCTTCTATCTTGGCGCAACGGGCGGGCTCGGGGCCGATCCGGTCAAGTCATTCGAGCTCCTGCTCGGGCTATGGACGCTGCGTTTCCTGATCCTGACATTAGCCGTCAGTCCCTTGCGGGAGCTCGGCGGCTGGAGCTTTTTGCGATACCGGCGAGCACTGGGATTGCTGACTTTCTATTATGCGGCCATGCATTTCACCGTGTATGCGGTGCTTGACCAGACGCTGATGCTCGACGCCATCATTGCCGACGTCCTGAAGCGGCCGTTCATCATGTTCGGCATGGCGGGGCTGGTGCTGCTTGTGCCGCTGGCCGTCACCTCGAATGCGGCCTCGATCCGCACGCTCGGACCCAACTGGATAAAACTGCATCGGCTCGTCTATATCATCGCGGCGCTGGGGGCGGTGCATTTCGCCCTGTCGACCAAGGTGCTGAGCCTCGAACAATATATCTATATCGGGTTGATCCTGCTGCTCATCCTCTATCGCGCCGTGCGGCCGATCCTGCGGGAGCGCAAACGCAAGCTCAATCGTCCCCGTAGGGCCTGACGTTATCTGCCAGATCCTCTGCGGTCATGCCGCGTCCGAGCAGATCGGCCGCCTGACCATGCAGGAAGACGGCGGCGCAGGCCGCCTCGAAGGCCGGCACGCCCTGCGCCAGCAGGCCGCCGGTGATGCCGGCCAGCACGTCGCCGGAACCGGCCGTCGCCAGCCAGGGTGGCGCGGTGGTGTTGATCGCCGCGCGCCCATCCGGCGCGGCGATCACCGTATCGGCGCCCTTGTAGATGACGACGCCATGGGCGCGGGCGGCGGCATCTTGCGCCTTCGCCACCTTGCCGAGCGTCTCGTCAGCGGCGATATCCGGAAACAGCCGTGCGAATTCGCCCTCATGCGGCGTCAGCACCAGCCTCGTCTCGCCCTCGGAAAACAACGCAAATAATGCTGCAGGATCGTCGCGGAAGGAACTGATGCCATCGGCATCCAGCACCAGCGAACGCTGCGCCAGAAGCGACACGAATTTTCGGGCTTTTTCGCCGATGCCGAAGGCCGGGCCGAGCACGAAGGTCGTAAGACGCGTATCCTCCAGCCAGTCCGCAAGCGCAGCGGCATCCTCGATCTCGCGCAGCATCACGGCGGTCAGCGACGCCGCATTGACCGCCAGCGCATCGCGGGGGGCTGCGACCGTCACCAGCCCGGCGCCGGCGCGAAAACCGGCGCGTGACGCAAGCCGCGCCGCTCCCGTATGTGTGGCCGAACCCGAAAAGACGACGAGATGGCCGCGCTTGAATTTATGCGAATCCGCATCCTCGCGTGGCATGACCGCACCCCACCAGCCGGGATCGTTGATCCGCAGCCTGCCGCCCCAGGCCTCCCTCACGAAGCGATGCGGAATGCCGATATCGAACACCTCCAAAGCACCGCAGAGCGTGCGTCCCGGCAGCAGCACATGCCCGGGCTTTCGGGTCATGAAAGTCACCGTGCGCGCCGCAGAAAAGGCCGAGCCCAGCGCAATGCCGCGCTCGCCGCACAGGCCGGAAGGAAGATCGACCGCCAGCACCGGCACGCCCGCTGCCTTCACCGCCGCTATGACGGCCGCGACCTCCTCCGAGACCGCCCGCGCGAGACCGGCTCCGAACAGCGCATCAATGACGAGATCACCGGCCTGCGGCGCGTAATCCGCCAGCGGCGCGGAGGGGATCGGGCACAGCGCGCGCGCCGTCCGGGCATCGCTCTTCAGCCGGCCGGGATCGCCGAGATGGAAGACATCGACCTTGCAACTGGACTCCAATAGGGCACGCGCCGCGACATAGCCGTCGCCACCATTGTTGCCCGGTCCGCAGAGCACCACGAAACGCAAGGCCTCGCCGAAATGGCGCAGTGCCGAAGCTGCGACCGCCTGCCCCGCCTGCTCCATCAGCCCGAAACTGTCGAGGCCGGAAGCCGCGGCGGCGGCATCGCAGCGATTCATTTCAGCGGGGGTGAGGAGCAGCATTGCAAGAAAATCGGCCATGCTTCATTGTCTGGCTCCATTCCGCCCAAAACACAATCGGAAAACAAAATGCCTTGACGTCGATAATTTATGCATCTGCCCAATTTTTGAACATGTTCCTGCTGCCTGAAAAACAGGCGCTCTGTCCATCCGGGCGGACCCCACCGGAACCGGCGTCGATTCACATAAAATTTGGGCAGCAACGGCTGGCCTTTTTGAAAAATTCAGGCGAAAACCTTGGAGACGGACCATCGGAGGCAGCCACGCCAATGCCTGCGGTCGGTCTGGCATGCAATGTGCATGAGGGTCGCCGGCGGGAACATTCCTGCTGCAATGGGGAGAAGCGGAGAGATATTTTCTCATGAAAAAGATCGAAGCGATCATCAAGCCTTTCAAGCTCGACGAGGTGAAGGAAGCCCTTCAGGAAGTCGGCCTTCAAGGGATCACCGTCACGGAAGCGAAGGGCTTCGGTCGCCAGAAAGGCCACACGGAACTGTATCGCGGGGCGGAATATGTCGTCGATTTCCTTCCGAAAGTGAAAGTCGAAGTCGTATTGGCGGATGAAAACGCCGAAGCCGTGATCGAAGCCATCCGCAATGCGGCCCAGACGGGGCGCATCGGCGACGGAAAGATCTTCGTGTCCAACATCGAAGAGGTCATCCGTATCCGCACCGGCGAAACGGGCATCGACGCCATTTGAAATCTTAGCTCCGCCCCCTGAGGGCTGCGGAGCCTATATTCGTCATCTTATTCAAGGAAACCGTCTATGACGACCGCAAACGATATCCTGAAACAGATCAAGGAAAACGACGTCAAGTTCGTCGATCTGCGCTTCACCGATCCCAAGGGCAAGCTGCACCACGTCACGATGGACGTCGTCTGCGTCGACGAAGACATGTTTGCCGACGGCGTCATGTTCGACGGCTCCTCGATCGGCGGCTGGAAGGCGATCAACGAATCCGACATGGTGCTGATGCCGGATCCGGAAACGGTCCATATGGACCCGTTCTTCGCCCAGTCGACCATGGTTATCCTCTGCGACATCCTCGACCCGGTTTCCGGCGAAGCCTATAACCGCGATCCGCGCGGCGTCGCCAAGAAGGCCGAAGCCTATCTCAAGGCATCGGGCATCGGCGACACCGTCTATGTCGGTCCGGAGCCGGAATTCTTCGTGTTCGACGACGTCAAGTACAAGGCCGACCCTTTCAACACCGGTTTCAAGCTCGACTCCTCCGAACTGCCGTCGAACGACGACACCGACTACGAGACCGGCAACCTCGGCCACCGTCCGCGCGTCAAGGGCGGCTATTTCCCGGTTCCGCCGATCGACAGCCTGCAGGACATGCGCTCGGAAATGCTGACCGTGCTCGGCGAGATGGGCGTCGTCGTCGAAAAGCATCACCATGAAGTCGCTTCCGCCCAGCACGAGCTCGGCATCAAGTTCGACACGCTGGTGCGCAACGCCGACAAGATCCAGCTCTACAAATACGTCGTGCATCAGGTCGCCAACGCCTATGGCAAGACCGCGACCTTCATGCCGAAGCCGATCTATGGCGACAACGGGTCGGGCATGCATGTCCACCAGTCGATCTGGAAGGGCGGCAAGCCGACCTTTGCCGGCGACGAATATGCAGGCCTGTCGGAAAGCTGCCTCTACTACATCGGCGGCATCATCAAGCATGCCAAGGCGCTGAATGCCTTCACCAACCCGTCGACGAACTCCTACAAGCGTCTCGTCCCGGGTTATGAAGCACCGGTTCTGCTGGCCTATTCGGCCCGCAACCGTTCCGCCTCCTGCCG
>Ga0209930_1002905_pt1 | contig 18515 bp, 14 predicted proteins | sample ThiBiot_500_biof_2_FD_183948 | JGI IMG/M metagenome (GOLD analysis project Ga0209930, IMG submission 183948) | Wastewater bioreactor microbial communities from Cape Town, South Africa - Thiocy_cont_500_biof (SPAdes) | ecosystem: Engineered > Bioreactor > Thiocyanate-remediating >... | reverse complement strand
GAAGAAGAAGAAGAAGAAGAAGAAGAAAAGAGTAGTGATGAGGAAGAGAAAGAAGAAAATGATGAAATGATAATTAATGAAGAACCAAGTGAAAGTGGTATTAATTGGAATGTACGAAATCGTCCTAAACGTGAGACACATTCGATTCGTTTCAATGAAATCTCGAAACAGGACGGTAGGATTACAGTTCAATTACCAAATTATTTTCTTTTTCTTTCGTTTCAAAGAACAACGTTTCTTCGGTGAATTACAAGAACAAGTTCCTGAATTAGCTGCTTATTTGGATGATAATTCCGATGAGGAATATCAAGTAAACGAAAAAGAATTAGAGGATGATCAACCGACAGCATCGACAAAGAAATCAACAACAAAAAAGTCTCGACAAACAACAACAACAACAGCAGAGCCGTCTGAACAAGACGAAGAAACAGTAGAAATCATAAAAAAATTTCGTCATGTCAATGTTCCAGTCACGAAGCGATCTCGAAAACGATCGAAAACAAATGAATCAACAACGATTTCGACGAAAAATCGTTCTGATGAACTCTATGTTCTTCTTAATGATAATGATGACGATGATTCACCTCGAAAAATTCTCTCAGGTTCACAATTAGATTCAACAAAACCAACAAAAAAAACGCCAACAATTCAATCGTTTCAATTCGATCGACGACAGATCAAAATGAATTCAGTCGAAGATACAAAAGCACCATGGCGATGTATTCTCTGTTGGAAAGTTCCCTATGAAAACTATCTTGGACCATTATTCGGTCCCTATTCCTTAAATGAACATTGTCAGACTTATTTGAAAAACAGTAATATTCCCCCCCCCAAAAAAAAACAAAAAATTTCTTGTTTTTCAACATCTTCTATTCAGATAAACAATTATCTAAAGATTATCGGAGATTAAAAGAAATTTGGCTGCATCGTGATTGTGCTATTTGGAATAATCACATACAAATGAGTCCAACGACAGGCGAACTTCTGCATGTATCTGATGCATGTTCGACTTATCTTGATATTGTATGCGGAGAACAAAAAACAACGACTAACTTATATTTGACTTTTTTTTCTCTCCTTAGAAATGCTCAACCTGTGAAATACCAGGTGCAGCTCTTGCATGTCGGTATCGAAATTGTAAAATACGTTACCACTATCCATGTGTGAAATCCATTGGTAGCGAAATTTCCAGTTGATTATTTCATAAATAACTTGTTCTGTTTCGTTTGATTTCTTTAGTTAATACTCGACTTGTCGAAGAAAGTTATTCAGTGTATTGTCCAAAACATAATCAAGTAAAATCAAACTCTATTGGCATTATTTTTAATTTATTCTTTTATTTCTTACAGATGAACATTAATAAATCGAAAGTCAATCGTCGTACAACAACAACAACAAGCAGTATCAATGACTCACAAGAAATATAATGTCTTGTTTTTTCTTTCATCTACTATTCTAATTCTTTTTTTTTCATGTTTGTTTATATATTTTCTCTTTATTTCGGAGAAAAAAATATGGACGTATATATAAATAAAAAGTTCAAGTTCGGTGTATGAATAATTATTGACTTTGTTTATGTGCGGACATATTTAATGTCTCTATGTATTTGACATTTCGAATGCAAAATTGGAGAAGAGGATATTTGATATATGCAAAAAGAGAAAAGATCAGTAGCAAATTTGATAGTCTCATTTATAATCACAGCGTAGTATGCATGATTATTTTTCTAGCAGCTATCCAATAAACAATAGAATTTTCCGATGCATTTCTTATCAATTAATTTGTTCTTTTATTCAATTTGCTTTCCTTTTGTTTGAATATAAAGAAAACATTCTAGTTTTTTTTTTCTTCTTCCCTATTTTCATTCAATCAAATCATTTCAATTCACTATTGTGGATAAAAAGTACTACATAACATATGAACAAATGAGTTCATTTTTTTTCTTGTGCTTCTCGTCGATGTCTTAATCTTACTGTTTGTCGTAGGATGAAACTGATCATTTATGTCATGCACATACTGTCAATATTTTCTATTTTTTTTGTTCATATGAGAATGATAGCATTCTTGAGGGAATTGAATGGTTGCTTGCTGTTCTTTCTTCATTATTTTATCTATCTAAAAGCAATAGGGAAGCTATTGCTTCGTGCTTAGTTGTCTATTCTAAAGATTTTTTTAAAACTAAATTAGATTTTCTTCATATTCGACTATCTGTTGACGAGGATGACACGTTTTCATGGAAATTAAATATCGGTATATATATAGATATAATTTATTTTTTCGCTTCTTCGTCGAGTTTCTTTCTTTCTTTCTTTCTTTTTTTTTCTATGAAACGTTTTATTGGATATCTAGGGAAACAGTGTCAACCGTTTATTCTCTAGTGATTTTCACGACGATCTCGTACATCAATTTCGAAATGAATGCAGATAGGAATGATGAGTAGGAAAAAGAAATATATATATGCGATGCACTACTGAACTCATTCTCTATCAGTTGTTTTTCCCTATTCGAACAATTAGGTTTTCATATATGTTCAATAATAGAAAAAAAATCATGATAAGGTAATTTTTTATCGATAAGTACGTTGTCATTAATCATTGAAATTGAAAAACTCGACTGAATCTATTCGATTAGTACGAAAAATTTGTTTTTATTTTATTCTTTATTTACTGAAACGATATTTAAATATAGAAATATTAACTATTTAACATTGTTCTCATCATCAAGTGATCCATCAGCATTAGATTTATTGACAATGAGAAAACAATTTCGATGATGGCATATTTGTTTTATAGTCATATAATGATTTGTTATTTATTATTCGAATTTTCTTTATTCATTCATTCATATGTCGACAAATGACTATAGTGATAATGCAAATAACTTTCTTTTCTTTATGTACGCTAAAGCTATTGGGAAAGAAATCGGACTTCTGTCAAGTGTATGTGTGAAGAAAATGTTTTAAATATCATTAGGAAAAATGAATGAAGCATTCGACAGAAGAGACCTAGAAAGAAAGAGAGAGCGACGAACAGAAAAATAAAGAAGAGGAGAAAGAAAAAAAAATCCGAGAAGAACAATGATAGTGACATTATTCACTTATTTTTCTCGAATAGAAAATTCTATAATCAATTTCATTTTTATTTCTTTCAATACGAGAGAATGCGTAGGTTAAATCATTTGAATTTATTATCATAATTTTATTCAATTTCAACCTTTTACTTTTAGATGTTTGTCTCTTCTCTTTTTTTTATTCTTAGTTATTCGAAGATATTTGTGCTTTAGAGAAAGTTATTTGTCACAGATATATAATATATCTCGAGCGTCTCTTGTGCTTCGTTTATTTATTATCACATTTGGCGTCAATCATAATATAGATTGAGATAGATAGTCAACTATTCCATCATGCACTAAATGACAGAAAAGCATTTCTAATGATAGCAAGCAAGTGCTATATTCAAAGATTAACGTTTGTTGTTTTTTGTTCTTTCTCTAATATTCTCATTCTATTTTCCAGAGATAGATAGACTGAATCAAATCGACAATTCGCGAAATAATAATAGTAGAAACGTCAAGAGATAAATTTGAAATGCGTAAGTTCGTTAGTTTAGTCGACGTATTCTTGGATAAGAAAAGTGAATATTAATTCTATATATTTATCATTAGAACAAATCAATAAGTTATGGTTTGCCAATAGAATAAATTGTCTCTATTCATGCTTACAAAATGAGATCCGTTCTTTGCTCTCTTCCTTTCAACTTCTTTCCTATTGTTATTATTTAATCAAACAAGTACTACATTAATAAGAAGAAAAACACGAGAAAATTAAATCATTTTAAACGATCTATCTCATGCAGATTTCTCTTATCGTTTCTGTCTTTTGTATGTATATATGTTTGTGTTTGTGTTAAGGGTGTGTGCACTAATGATCAATCACTTATTACCATATCTGGAAGAATTTTGTCTTGACATCGATAAGTAAATCTGAAGGATATCGTTTTTTTTCTCGATTGTTGAAAAAGAAATCAATGATTCACATTGCAAAATAGAGTAGAGACAGATCAGTTCGTAGGTTCGGTGCTCCTTTTTTTTCGATTGACAAGAATCGACATCAAATGTTCTTTTTTCCTATTGAGTCAATATAATTTATAAACGGAAAGGAACAAATCAATATTTATCAAAAACACCCTCATAATATTTTCTTTTATATTAATATGATTTAGTTGTTGTTTTTTTTTAATTTTGTACATTTAACCTCATTTGAACTTGTTTTCGATCTTTCTTTCTATAGATACGACCATTTAATCATTCATAATGAATCGAATATTCTTTTTCATGTTTATATTATGATGATCTTCGATGGATTCAAATACAATATCATCATTATCAAACAATAATCATTCATCACATACGAATTCACTCGTATCATCAACGACCAACAATCCGTCTGACCTAATCAAAACACTTATACCCGAGCAATATCAAGTTGTTCTATTGAGTTTTGCCTATGGAATTATATCCTTATTAGCCATGATAGGCAATTCGTCTATTATTTATATTGTTCTACGAAATCGACGAATGCATTCAGTGACGAATTATTTTATTTGTAATTTATCATTATCGGATTGTCTTGTCGCTTGTTTTGCAATACCATTTCAGGTAGATGAATTTCTATATATTTCGTATTTATTTGATTTTCATCTAGTTTCAAGCTGCTGTTCTTCAAAAATGGGTTCTACCTCATTTTCTTTGCAAACTAGCTCCCTTCGTTCAAATTCTTTCTGTCGATGTTTCTATCTATACATTAGTCGCTGTTTCACTCGATCGTTATCATGTTATGTTACATCCATTAAAACCGAAACTATCAACAAAAAGTGCATTTATTATATTCGTCATCATTTGGTTGATTGCCTTGGGCTCATCAACGCCAAGTTTATTCTTTTTCAATATTCACGCCATGGATAATGTTGGTTATCAATGTCTACCTGTTTCACCTGAACAACTTATGGGAACGAATACAACAACGAATTCCTATGATATTTATAAAATCTATGTTGTTTATAATATTTATTCACAATATATTATTCCATTTATAATTATTAGTTGTGCGTATTTTCGTATAGCATCGCATTTATATTTTTCTAAACCAGTTGGACAAACGAAACATCAAGAAGTGATTGCACGTAATAAACGTAAAGTAAGTATGACTGGCTTTTGGCCTTAGAAAAAAAAACCACACGTAGAGTACAATACATTGAAGACGAGACAATTAATCCATCGTTGACAAACAAAGGATAACAAATTACATTGATTTTTGTTCTTTCTTTTTCTTTTCTCAAGGTACTTAAAATGTTATTTCTTGTTGTGGCATTATTTTTAGTCTGCTGGTTTCCGTTACAGCTTTACAATTTCCTTCATGTCTACAAATCTGAAATAAATGAGTATGGATTCTATTGATGTTATTGTTGATTTATTTTTTTCAAATAGTTTTGAACATATTGCTGTTCTATGGTTATGTGCCAATTGGTTAGCTATGTCAAATTCATGCCATAATCCGTTTATTTATGGCTTTTGTAGTGTAAGAATAACGTTTTTTTTAAATTTATCAGACAGAAATCAATGTGATTTCTATTTTTAGGCTAAATTTAATCGAGAATTTCGTAAACTTCTCTCGTGTTTTCCTTGTATTGATGATCCTGATTTAGAAGGAAATTCAGCAAATAAAAATCGTCGAATAGTAGCTACGTCTGTTTCACCCAAAACCCGACAACTACAACCATCATCATCATCAAAAACAGCAGCAACTATAAATTCTACTGCTGTTGTTCCACAATTACGCCGTACAAATTGTCAACGTCGTTCTCCGACTGCATCACCGGCTGGTTCAGTTAGAAAACAACGATCTACAGACAAAAATCGTCAACACGAAAAACGTTTTCTATTTTTTCCAAACTATAAATCGAATCGTCATAAATTATTCGGCGGTTGCAGCAGTAATAACAATTATTATAGTTCGAAAATGGATCGATCAATAACAAACTGTGAAAAATTTTTACTTGATCAGGAACTAACGAATTCATCGAGAGAAAGTGATTTACTCTTGATTCGTGCACGAGAAGCAACACATTTGATTTAATTTTTTTTTGCTTAATCATAGCGAAAATGACAGACAAAAAAAACAATAATAAAACAAAATTAAGTTGTGAAAAATATAACTATAAGCAAACGTTTCATTTGAAATAAAACAGATTATGATTAAGTTAATCATACATAATACGGATGATTAATCGTCTGATTTATAAATGATTTGTACTTGGGTGAGTTTTTATTCAAGGTTTTATATTTTGTTCTCGAAAGTATTCGAAATATTTTCTTTGACTTTACCCTTGTGAACAATTGACGCAAGCAACTCGATTCATATTTGTCGATAATAGGGTTAGCTTTTTTTTTCTCGTTTTTCACGTTTACTTTTCTCTTCTCTTATGAAAACCCCTTATGATTGTGGTTTCATGCGGTATACGTATTAAGACGTGGCAAATAGGTAAACAGGTTAGCTGACTATGATAAATCTTGTTTTTAACTAATATTCAATGCTGAAAGAAAAAAATAATCAGATATTAAAACTAGCAAGAGAATCAAAAGAGAAAAAGGGAGAAAGAGAGAAAAAGACAAGCAATAGATGGTAAATCATACGCATCGTTGACCATTTACGTCAAAGGTGTAGTTATTTGATTGGCAAGGTAAAATTGGCGGAGGGCAAAATGAGAGAGGAGAAGAAGAGAGAGAGAGAGAGAGACAGAGAGACAGAAGAAAATAGCGCCTAAACGACTATATAAGCATTAATTTTTCCATTGATATTTTACCTTACCAATCTCCTCTTACAGCAACACATACGCAAATATGGCTAACTACGAATATTCATCATATTCATCATCATCAAGCGGCAACGTTGGTGGTGCTGGTGGCAATGCCGCAGCAGCCTTCAACCAAGCTGACACCAACCAAGACGGTGTTCTCAGCCAAGGAGAATTCTCCAACTTCCTCAACTCTGCCGGTGGTGTTGGTGTCGGAGGAGCTGGTAATTTCGGTTCATCTTCGTACGAATCATCATCATTCTCAAGCACAGGTGGTGTTGATAGCTTCGGTGCTGGTGGTTTCTCTGCTGGTGGTGCTGAAGGTTTCTCTGTTGGTGGAGCCGTCGGTGCTGGTGGTTTCGGTGGAGCAAGCAGCTTCGAAAGCTCATCATTCGAATCATCATCATCATCATCAGGAGGTGTTGATCTCGCTGCCGTCAGCCAAGCCGCTGGTTATACAGCACAAACCAATGCTGCCTGGTCAAAATATGGCGCTGAAGTTCGTGCCCCAGGTCTCTATGTCGATGCTAACCCACAAATCATCACACGTCAAGCTCCAGGTGGTGTTCAAACTTATACACAAAACATTAGAGTTCGATTTCTTCAACCACCAGCTGTTCCACCACCAGGCGTAAGTTATTCTTTGTTTGATGTAAATTTACTAAGCAATAATTTGATTTCATCATTTAGCCACTCATCATCAAAGAAGTCCGACCACCTCAGCCACCACCACCACCACCACTCCGTATCAAACAACAAGCTCCAGCTCTCCCACAACCACCACCACTCGTTCTCCGTGAACGACCACCACAACCACCAGCTTCAGTTGCTTCACAAACTGTTGTTCGTAAACTCGCTGCTCTCCCTGTTCCACCACGTTCAGTCATCATTGAACGTTTACCAGCTGCTCCACCAAAACCACGTTAGTATTTTATTATTCTATTTTCATTCATAATTATCTTATATATATATATATTTATTGAATAGGTGACATCATCATCGAACGATGGGTCCCATACGGAGCTGCTGCCAAACGAAAAACAATCGTTCAACGTGCTGCTGCTGCTCAACAATATGCTGCTCCACGTAACGTTATCATCCAATACGAAGCCCCACAAGTTCGTATTGTTCGTCAATTCCAACGTTTGGGTGTTACCTTAACCAACCCACAAACCTACGTTCAACAATATGGTGCCTCACTCCTCGAGGCTAGCACACTTGTTCAACAAGCTCGTGCTGCCGGTGTTGTTGAAGATATCGTACGTATACATAGTTGTTAGAATATGATTCTATTGTTTTTTTGTATATATAGTCACCACCAGCTGGTTCAGCTAGCGCTTCATTCAGCGCCGAATCATCATCAGCATCATTCGGTGTTGGCGGTGGTCTTGCTGGTGCTGATTTCGTTGCTGGAGGTGACGCATCTGGTTTCTCTGGTGGTGCCTCATCATTCGAATCAAGCAGCTTCGAAAGCTCATCATCAGTCGGTGGAGCTGGTATGTCGATGATATTTCGTTTCTCTGAATAATTACTCATGAAAATATGTTTATTTGTCTTGAAAGGTTTCGGCGGTGATGCTAGTTTCGCTGGTGGTGTTGGTGGTGGATACGGTGCTTTCGAATCATCATCATCATCATTCTCATCAGGCGCTGGTGGTGCTGGTGCTGGTGCTGGTTTCGGTGGTGCCGGTTTCGATGTTGCTGCTGCTGCTTTCAACAGCGCTGACACCAACAAAGATGGCAGTCTCAGTGCCCAAGAATTCAACAACTTCGTACAAGGTGGATTATAAACATCTGTTTTTTTTTCTCATATAGTCCCCCTTTAGTATTTGTATTAGCTTAAGGAAACAAATTATTTTTTAAAGATTGTGATATCATGAAATATTGTAGCTGTTTATTTAAGTGCTGAAAAGGAAAAAATCTAATAAATTATCATTTTTCTGCAGATATCGATTCTTATTCATTGATACTAATAGTACGCACTCAAAAATAAATTTCTCAAGGCCAATATTTATAATTATAGATTAATATTCAATGGTTTTCTCTTTCATTTTCGATATATTTCTAGTCACAGTCTGTCTGTCAAAAAAAATAAAATAAGAAAATGTAAAGATAAGTATCATATTTGATTTATTCACGTAAGCGATAATAATAACAAGTATTTATTCAAAATAGGCGAACATCAATCATTCAGAAAAAAAATAGAAGAGCGAAAAGTCAACGTTTACGAGAGTATAGACATGCACTTTTCAACAGAGAGAAAGAGAAAAAAAAAGTATTGAAAAGGTGACTGCAGAGAAAAACGAACTAGAAATATTAGTACTCATTAATATATGAATAATAATATTTCATTAGACAGTATCATTTTAAAATTCAATCATGTTATTCTACAATATTTATTCAAGGTTAAATTACAGGTACGCACATATAGTAAATATACGTATATATCATTATTAATGAATATGGTTGTTATTTTAAATATTTTCTTATTTTTTAAATAAGAACAACTGTACTGCGTATTTTTTCAACTTCTTTATCTAATTTTTCTTCGGTTCCTTTAATTCGACCATCGGTTATACGTTGTAATGATTTAACTGAACCTTCGAGTGATTCAAAACAATTTCGCATTTCTTGTTTTAATTTTTCTAAATTTGCCAATGTACGTTGATATTTATCATCGAAACGTTTCGAAACAGCTTGTTCAATAGACTATTCAAATAGAAATAATAATAATAATAATCAATAACGAACAAAAAATTGTTTGATTGTACTTCATTGTTTCGATTTAAATCTGAAACTGCTCGTTTATAATGATCGTGTAGATTCGCACTTTTTCGTTCGAATTGATGAACAGCATCATCAATACGTTTTTCAAGTCGTTCCTAAATACAATAACAAAAATATTCGATGAAGACAATTTTGTTTTTCTGTTACATATTTTTCTAAAGTTCGTTTGACATCGTCGAAACGTTGATTGATTCGTTGTTCGGCACGTTCACGTTCGGTTACATCTTGACTTTTAGTCGAAAATATTTGCGTACGAAGTTCATCAACAAACGATCGTGAACGAGAATCAGCTGTCGAAAGAGCACGAGCTGTATCACTTTCGAATGTACGTAGAACGACTTGTTGTTCATTAAATATTCGATCAATACGTTGTGCCAATCCAGATATCTGTGAAAACAGAAAATATCAACAATTTTCAATATCAACAAAAATATGTTTACTTCTAATTTTAATTCTTGATGACGTTGTGCATTCGTTCGATTTAGTTCTTGTTGTCCATTGATTGCATCTCGAAGTGCATATGATAATTGTTCAATATCTGATTGTAATCGTTGTACAGCTGTATCCGTTCGTGATAATTTCATTTGTAAATCAACATTAAATTGTCGAAGTTGATCATCTTGTGCACGTTGTGTTCCATCAAATTGTGCGATAGTTGTTTCACGTGCGGCTATTTGATTTGCTAACACTTCAATATCATAATTTAATTTCTTACAAACAGCAGATAAAACTTGTATTTGCTCCATAAATATTTTTTCGTATAAGACTGAATCGTAGTATTTTTCTGCATGTGTCAATTAGGTTTCTATGCAACGATCGACCTATGTTGTAATTCTTTCTTTTCTTCTTTTCAAAGATGGCGTTGATATATGTATGTGAGATTTATTATTATTTTTTTAAAAATAAACTGAACAGCAAAGTTCACAACACAGAAAGATAAAAAACGATTTAAATGAACATCAGGAGCAGCTATTTGATAATAATTTTTTGTCTCTGATTGAAAATGATACGTCTCTAATCGAATCGGTATTCTAAGAGAAAAGAGGAAGACGAAGACAAAATCCCTGTCAATGCAGATAAATGTTTATATAGTAGATGTCTTTTATATGTATATGTATATATGTAGGTGTATATTTGTTTCTTTTTTCAAAAAAAATCTCTCATTTTGCGTATCATTACGAAACATTCACAAATAAAAAGAACAAAAAAAAAAAATAATCATCTGTTCAAATTTCCAAATACTAAATCATCCTATCGAGATGTCTGAGACTCTCGTTGACGTCGAGTTGTTTGATATTGATCTGGTTTGAGTTTATGCCACATATCAATCCATTGTTCAGGTGATTTAACCATTAATAACCAATGTTTTAATTCATCTCCTGATGCCGATTGTCCTAATTCAAAGCCACCTAAATACGTACAACCGAAATAAATCTTTATTATTCAAAATTCGTCGTATTTTCTTTACCAATATAATCATCTTTCTTTCCTACATCTTTATCATAAACAGTTATTTGCAAAGTTTTACTAATTAAATCTTGCAATTGAATATGTGGAAAAATGAATTCTTCGTTAAATTCCGGTTGTAATGTATTCTTTTTAACTGATGTTTTAAATAGTGATTTCGTACTTGTATCAGTAAAAGGATATAGAAGTAATTTACAATAAGGATCCGATGTTTGACCGAAATCCATCGGTAACAAATGATTACCACGAATGATTTTAACATGAAAATTCGACGTTAATTTCGAATATAAGAGACTTATAAGGATTTTACCACGTTCATTCTTATCTTCGTCATTGTTCGACTACAAAAACAAAAAGATAGCAACAACATCAGTCAATTAGTAAGATTATGTCTTCTGCATATAATTTTCTTTTGGCAAAAACCAAATATGAAGTGCAAGGAAAACAAAAGCGAAATTCGTTCAAAAAGAAGAAGAAGAACATTGAAATTACCTCGGTATCCTAAATGAACAGAAAAGAAAATCAATCAGATGATGTGTTCGTGTCAACATTGCATTCGATGTGAATGTGAATCGAAATGAAAGATTTACGTACGTCTGTTTTATGTTGTAGAAAAACGGAATAAGCTTCGCGAACATCTGCTTTGAGATTGGAGAGTTTGAGACGATATTCACCAAGAAAATCTGCACCAACTGAATCTTCGTCGAGAACAGAAAATCTTTTCAAAAGAAAAAAAACAAAAGTTCAAATAAATAGAACACGATGAATAAAAAAAAACTATGTTTCGATTTACTTGAGTGATTTACTTCTCATATCATCAGACGAAATGCCGTGGTAAACTAGAGTTTCATCAAAATCAGGATTTAATGTTCGATGAATTGTATGACTACGTAATTTAGTTGCCTGTAAAACAGACGAGAATTAGAAAATCATTTAAATGGATTTCATGTCAAATCGCTGTTACTCGAGCAACACCGGGCACAATATGTAATTTAACATAAGGATCAGAAAGTCCATTGACATCAGCCGAACGTAAAGAACGAGCTCGAATTAAAGTTATTGTGAGAATATTTAAAGTTTCTTTCCAAACAATATCGAAATCAAGTAAACCTAATCCACAATCATCTGATACAGGCGAAGCATTAATAATAACAGATGATAATGGACGAATATGAGTTGGTGATGGTATATTATTCGATGCAATCGATGGGATCGGTGATGGAGAAGATGAGGATGCATGCGGAGGTTGTGATGATGAACGTGTTTGAGATTTAGGAATATATTCGTCAATTGAAAGTTCAGAAACTAAAAACGAGGATCGTTTTCATATTCAATAGTGCAAACAAAAAAAAGAATGTTCATACTTTTCGAACTTCGTTCATCAGTTTTAAATGAATCGATACTTTCATCTCGTTCTCGTCCATTCATTAAATTTGTATCGTCATAATTTTGTTGATATGAACTAACTGTTGTATAATTATTCGTTGGTATCGCTATAGATAACAGAAGATTGATAGATTGACTGAAAATTTGTCGAAATGTTTTACTTAGACTTGATGATGTTCGTCGACCATCTGAACTTGAATCATCATCAATCGATATACTGTCACTTTTAGTTGTGACTGATGAAATAGCTGATGCGGACGGTTTGACATTTGAAGGTAAACTTGTACGTGTAGGCAAGGCACGGAAAAACCAAGCACCTGATTTTTTCCATAACTGAATTCGAACAAGAAAAAAAATCATTTGATTTTTGTATTTATTAATAATAAAATCAAAAAAACATGTTTACTTCACGATTTTCACTGCAAATCTTGCACAACGTTATGATTTGTTGATTAAAAACAGTTTCAATCGAACATTTATTGCATACAGACTATCGAAGAGCAGAAACAAAAACAAATGCATTTTCTTTTTTTTTTGTGTCCTCTAATAATCCTACTTTACGACAATCTACACAAATGACTGCAGATGCACCTAACATTCCAAAACTATCTGCACATAGAACACATTGAGAGGAACCATTTCCTGTCGCATGTTTTTTCATATTATCAAGTCGATCGATGAGTTTTCTAATCATGAATATACACATGTGATAAGTAAAATTGTGTTTTATTCTCATTTATCATACCCGACTCGTTCTTGTTCAATGAGTTCGATACGCTGTGCACGTTCGAGAACTTTTTTTATTCTTTCTAATTCTTCATCACATAATGATTGATTACCATTTGTAGCCGCAGTCGTTGCAGCTGCAGCAGCACTACCAAAACGAGATGATGGTGTTGCACTTGCACTACGTGGTGCACGACCTGTATGAAATGACCATCCTGAATTGAGTCTAAATGAATTCATAAACAAAATAAAAACAATAACAACAACAACAACAAGAGTTTACTTTGCCCGAAGTTGTAATTGTCGATCATTTGGACATACATAAGAACCGTTGCCGGCGTCCTTCATTTAGAAATCTTTCTTAATCATTTATCCATGAATACAGAAAAAAAAAACGTTTGTTGACTTCTTTTTTTCTTTCAACATAGAAATGTTCATATCTTAGGTATCTTGAATGAGAAAATAAAAAAAAAGAAAATAGACAACATTGGAAAAATAGTTAGCAGGAAAAAAAACGAGAATTTATCGAGCGCTACTATCTCTTGGAAAACAACGTTGACTTAAGTGACAAATGATTGCCGTATGGAAAAGAAAAATAATATATATATATATATTTATGTAATAAAGACAAATCTGATTGTTTGTCGTATTGAATAGCAAGGAAAGACAAATGAGATTGAGACCTCATTGACAATAAATACATTTATATTCGACTTGTCAAGTGTATTTGCTCTATTAATTTATAGAAAATAAAACATATTCAAAAGCAAGGTGATGCCCTATAATATTTTATATATAAAGAAATAAAAAATAAAACCTAAATATATCTGTGTATAGACACATTTTGTCTGAGTTTCTTTTTTGTCATGAACGCATAGAGGAAAAAAAAAGAAAAAAAGAAGAAACAATTTTTTTTTGACTACACGCACATATTTGCTCATTACTCCATTTTATCCGGCGGCGTATCGAATTTGCATGTTTCAGAGAATCATGCATCTTAGCTAGATGGAGAATTATGACCATTTTTCTGCTTCTACGCGTGTCGAATGCATTCATGATGGGACCAGAAGAAGAAGAAAAAACTAATATTCATCGATTGTTTTTCTGTCTATCTAGCTAATCAATCGACCTTACAATTTTTTTATGATTGAGAAGAATAAAGAGATGAAGAAAAAGAAGAAGAATATAATGATGATGATTACGGACGAAAAAGGAGAAAATAATATCCAGGGTTATACGACAATTATTGATTAGCAGTAAAGTCAACTACTTTTAAGTGCGCATATACGTATTCAATTTCTAAAGAAAAGAAGAAAAAAAAGATAAAGATGAAGGAAAACGCTACTATTTATTGTCGTTCTGTTTTTTTTCTCTTTATTTTATTATTATTATTATTATTAGTTTTTTTTGTTCATCTTGGTAACAAGACAAGAAGTTCACTTGAGATTTAGCAATGTCGACTATTGTTATTACAAACAGTAATTGTACTGGTAGGAACCATAAACCACATTCTCCCATATTGCGTGTTACCAAGTAGAAAAATAATCATCTAAGCAATAAAGTCTTGTTCTTTCAAGCAAGACAACGATAGTTAGCAACGGAAACACGCACATCCATCAGCGTATATAAATATATATAGCTAGATGTAATAATACCGATTCAATATAGGGAAAAGTTAACGACAATACGGTGAATACACTTCGAGATGTTCAGTGTTCGATAGAAAAAGAAAAACACGGGAACACTCGTTAGAAAACGCATTTAAGCGTGTATCCTCATCTGTAAAAGAAATATCAGAAAAAGAAAGAAGAAAGGAAAAAAGATTATCGAAAAGAAGAAGAAAAAAAAGTATTTCACCTTGTCATAGTACCTATAGTACAACTATACGAATGAAAATAAAAAGAGAAATAGAATAAAAGATCCAACTAGAAATTTGTAACGAATAATACTCAAACTGATGCATACACACACGTCCGTTCTAATTCAAGTGTCGGTGAGATACTGCTATTTTTCTGTCAGCATGTGTTGAAGTGTGTCTATTAGCCTAGAGGCTCAAACGTTCTATGACTACTATCCCTGTGCTTCTTCGTCGTTTTTTCTCCGCGATCTCAAACGACTGAGAAAACATCATCAACAGTAACACATATACAATAATAGTAATAGAATCATATATAAATAGAGAGATATGTCTGTAAAAACAATCTTCAAATGAAATTCCCTTCCCTTTCATATCCAAACGGGTTCGACTATAGTTTCTCGTCTTTGTTCTCAATAGCCAAAGAGACAACAACGCCAAAACAATAGAATAGAAAAATGAAACCTAGTTTCTCTTCTTTTTCTTTTCTTCTTCTTCTTCTATCTTTTCTCTGTTTTCTTATTTCCCTTTTGTATTCTAAGTGTGAAACAATTAGCGAAAAATCCAAAATGTATGCTGTGACATTGATCGTTTGGAATGATGAACGAGTTCTATATTTCTTCATTCGGCATATAAATTTCTAATAGCAAATATGAATATATCGATGTATACACTTCTTTGATTATCATCATTATTTTTACAAGCCAACGATGACGACAATTGAGCTTGATATACTATTCGTTTTTCCTTCTTCTTCTTTCTTTCCTTTTTTTTTTTACAACCGGCGTGCAATTTCAAACAGCTCTACCAAGAACAACAATTTACTAGGAAAGAAGTAAAAATAGAGAAAAAAATAAAGGATAAGAATGAATATGAGACAATGTCTTCCATTTTTTTTCATCTTCTTGCGTGTTCACTGAAATGATTACTATCGACTTCGTATAAATGATGATTATGAATATTATTTCGAACTATATGCGATATAGTTCCATCATTGATAAATGTAAATTATAAAACTGTCAATATTTTGTTTTGCCAAGATAACATAATCTTAAAAATGCTAAGAATAATAAATAGCTGACAGCGTACGTCGATGAATCAAAAATTTTATAATTAATAATATGTTAAATAAGGAAGTTGTTCGAACATATTTCCTCGAAGAATAGGAAAAAAATATTAACAACAAGGCAATTGATTCGTTTAGAATAAAAAAAAACAAAGAAAACTTACATCGATTGAATGCTAAGTAAAAATCGATCCGAAATATGCGAAGAATCTTGTTTTTAGTATTTTAAACGGAAACCGTGTTCTTTTTACGGAGAAGACTAATTGTTCGGCAAAGAAGACGTCAGTCTATATCGGGTTTTTGTAATGTAACAATGGATTTATTTGATGCAGGTCATGTTATATTATTGTCAATTGATTTAATGTACTAATCAAATTGAAAACTAGTCTAGTCTATAGAGTTCATTCCGTCTTTGAATTATGTCACATTCAATTTTGTTTTGAAAATAGTTTTACCAAAAAAACTGAATTATTCATATTCATCCAAATATGAATGATAGATTCTTATGATTACAGACGACAAATTTTCAATTTCTAAGCTTACGTGTCTGTCGTAGATATCGTGCTTGTTTTAATTATGAATTCAGATTTAGTCACTAAATCACGTCATGTTATAAATGGTATTAATAGAAGAAAAAATGTTAAAAGCTTACATCTATTTGAAAAGTTATCAATCTATTATGACAGTTCGAATTCATTCGTCTTTTTAAAAAAATAGACTAGATTTTATCTTTATTCCCTCGACTGTAAGGAGGGTCATATGAAAAAAATTAAATGAGTTTGTTGGTCTGTTGGTTTGTTTGTGCCGGGCCAAAAAAACATTTAGCCTTACTTTTATGAAGTTTGACCAAAGGTAATCGGCCATGGGGAATCCGAATCTGCTGTCAGAATTGAAAAATTTTGAAATCGATTTTCTCGGTCAGGGGATGGACTTTTGAAGGAAATAGCGATTTTTGTTAAAGTGTGATTATGTCAAATTAGATGTGAAGTTTTCTGACTCTATTGGTGTACTTAGAAAGCTATAAAGTGGTCCTTCTGAGATATCTATAATCATTTCGACCTAGCTATTCAAAAACTATTGATGCATGAGCCGGAAAAATGTGGTAGCTTGAGTCAGAAGTGGCGGATCGTAGGGACGCCACTTGAGGGTGGAGGTGCTGCTCAAAATGATGTATGGTAAAACTTTATAATACATATACGTATAGTCGATCGTTTTTAATTGAAACTTTATATACGCGCACACTAATACATTCAGTCGAGGGCCAAGTGAATCGACTCTCGATGAACGTTACTTGTATTTTAAATTAATAAATATAAATAATCTCATCACTATTTTTTTTTATAAACCAGTAGGAAATATTTGTAATGTCTATAAAAAAAATATGAAAATAAATGAAAAATATTTCTTTTTTTTATTTATTTACTCTATTATTTTGAAATCCATTCATTACATATGCAACACCTTGATCACTTTTTTGAATACGATGAGCAATCAATTTTTCAACTGTCTACATATATTAAAACAATATTTATCTTAATTTTTATAAATATATATATAAATAAATTTACTGTATTATATTGTAATACATCTCTGAGATATTTTGCTCCTTCATCATCAATTTCATTACATGCAATATACAATGTTTTAAATGTCTAAGAATAAGAATGCACATTAGATCAAATTCAACTGCTTACTAGCATTTTTCCTCGCGTAGAATATCTTACAATAAATTTATCCAAAGAAAACTCGGAATCAATAATACAATTTCTATTATCGAAAATTGGCAAAAGTACTCGTTATTTATCTTTATTATGTATATCAAAATTATGTAAAGATTTAGTGAAATAATTGCAGATTTTAATTCAAACGGACAGTCTTCTTGATGATTACACTATAGAAATGATTAATGGAAAATGGTATTTATGGTGGTAGAGTTTCTTTATTAAACAGACATATTAATCTTGAATATCGGTACTATTTTTAATATCATCAATAAAATCAAGACAGTTTTTTATCCTGACAGAAAATCCGCTGATTTCAGTGGCGCAATCAAGGGAGAGGCAAATGGGCAATTGCCCATTTCATTTAGAAGTTTGCCCATTGAAATTTTTATAAGTAACTTTTTGCCCACTGAAACTTCTTTTTCTCTGAACCAGTGTATATGTGTTTTTGCTCTACCACTTCCTATAAAATTCTCTCTGAAATCCTCAGGTAAGACATGTGCACAGTTATAAACGACTATTATAAAAGATATCTCATTCGTTTGGTTGATACCGTATACGATTATATTTCATCGTGTGTAAAACATCGTAAATAATTGAATACTCGATTATCAGTTCCCTTGATGGTAGTTGTAAATTGGATACGATACGGTGATA
>Ga0209930_1002901_pt1 | contig 18579 bp, 20 predicted proteins | sample ThiBiot_500_biof_2_FD_183948 | JGI IMG/M metagenome (GOLD analysis project Ga0209930, IMG submission 183948) | Wastewater bioreactor microbial communities from Cape Town, South Africa - Thiocy_cont_500_biof (SPAdes) | ecosystem: Engineered > Bioreactor > Thiocyanate-remediating >... | reverse complement strand
TTCCTGCCGACGCTGTCAGAAGCGTACGACTACAATTCACATCCTTCAATACTCGTCGACACACCGACTATGTCCGTGTCTTCGAAGTAGAAGATGGCCATGTCGGTGCACCGATTGCCGTGCTCCACGGTTCGTCACTACCCAGAGATATTGTTCTTCGTCCGGGTGTTTCGGCGCTTATTACGTTCGCCGTTGACAAAAAGGGTGCTCATCGTATGCCATTGACGAAGGGCGTTGGCTTCGACCTTGTTGTCTTGTGAGAAGATTACCTGTCAATGTCATTTCTCTCAGTAGAATTGAAATAGGATGAGAAAAAAGAAAGAAAAATAAATCTAATCTACTGAATTCTATTCTATTCGAAGATCCGTACAAAATCCATTAACATATTCAAAATAGGGATCAGTTACAGTATTCTTTTCTGTTGAATTGCTGATCAAATGTCCTAAACGTTGTTTATGATGAAAGTAAAATAATTGAGACACATAGGAAAGATATCGACAATTGAGTCGATGATAAATATCAGCAGTATGATAATAAATAGCAGCAACAACTCGATCCGTATCGAACGGTCCAGCAGTTATACGCCAAAGTGATAATGCTTTTGACAAATATTTCAAAGCTAATACGTAGGATTTCGTAAATTTGTAATAAATACCGAGAAGTGCATAAGACGAGAGTCGATTATGTTCGGCAGCAAAATTGGACTTTCGTTCGGCGATATCTATCGAATATGTTAAATATTCGATTGCATCTTGAAATTGTCCTGTATTTGCATAGACACATGCGAGATTTCTATATTGTAACGCTGATCGTTCGACTGTTGCTGATGAATATTGTAATGATTGTTTTAAATAGTCGATCGAGAGAGAATATTCATGTAGATCATGATAGATCAATCCCAAATGTTCGCATATAAGTAGCATATAGATTTGATGATCTTTGAGAATTGTCATCGCTCGTTTGAAATTGCAACATGCAGATTGTAAATATTCTGGATCTTTTGAAAAACTATTCGGTCTATAGATTAACATTTGAAAACAACCGAGTATATAATATGTAAGACCGATTAATTTATGATTAGGATTCGTTTGGAAATGTGCTTCTCGTAAACGAAGGATATACTCAATAAAATCAATCGATTGTAAAATATCTTGTTGAGGTAGAAGAATTGTTGTGACTAATTCTAAATAAATATTAGCAAGTTTTAAAGCATTTTTCGTTGAGCCATAAATCTGTGCCAATTGTTCGAAGATTTTTCTTGCCATATCGTACTGTTTTGTTTGTAAATAGATTCGAATCATATGAGTATAGACAGTAATGATCGTTCCATCATCAATTCGTCGTGAACAATGAAGTATATCTACTGAATGTTGATAATAATTTAACGCTTGATCAAGTTCATTTTGATCACGATGAAAATCACCGAGATTAGCGTATGTTATGCCTAAATGATAATGATTGTCAGGTAAAATCGATTTTTGAATATCAAGTGCTTTATGTAAATAATTCAATCCAATGGATAAACAGCCGTTATACATATAAGCTAATCCTATGTCATGATAGATTTCAGCAAGAACAATAGTTTCACCTTCAACACATTCTAATTCAATTGCTTCTTGATAATATCGAATAGCATTATGATAATCTTTTTTACCTAGATAGGCCAGTCCAATGTTATAATAGATTGCTGTGCATTGATTAATAGAATGAACATATTGAAGAGCATGAAAATGATTTTCAAGTGCATTCGTATATTCACCAAGTTCTTTACATGTTTTGCCTAGAACACTGTGATGAATTAATGGATCATGATTATTTTCAATCATCAATTGACAGTAGATCTTTGCTGTTTCATATTCACCCATTTCATAAAGTATTTCTGCAGTATTTTTATTTTTTGTATTGTCGAGCATAAATACGAAGAGTGAATCAGAATTTGGATCAGCAAGACTTAAATGAACAATACATTTTCCTGATTCATGATCATCAGTGACACTGTCGACACGAAAAACTGCACCCATTCCTACGAGAATTTCATCTTCACCAGGTATAAAACTAAATTGTGAAATATCAGCAAATACAGCAGAAGAAATTCGTGTATCTATTGAAATTTGAAATACAACCGCAACAGTTTTTCCTTCCTCATGGTACGCAAATAAGCATGCAACATCTTTATGCAATGATGTCGCCAAGAAATAGTTAAATGAAACAAGACCACCAATATTATTCTTTAGAGTTTCTAAGTCTTGTTTATAAACACTTTGACCTCGGTAAACATCGAATCGTGCATTCATCTTTGAGTATTGATCATGATGAAGTGTTTTTAGTTCATTGTATAATTTAACAAGAAAATATTGATATTTAATAATCGAATTCCAATAGCGAGAAACAAGTGCCGTATTAAGTAAACGATAGATAAAACTGTCTTTTGTCCACCATTTTATAGATGAATATTTCATTTCATTGAATTCGAAATCATCAATTTCTTTTAATGTTCTTGCATTTTTTGAACACTGCTGACGACATTCGTCGATCATCATTTTTCGAATGCAATTCAATGATGATACATTAGAAGAATCATTTGAACGTAAAAGACTATTAACGATAATTTGAAAACGAATATGTTCACTTTGTGTATCATCTAGACTATCAATTGTATTTAATTGATTAACAAGAATATTGAACGGATTATTGATTATTGTTTCTAGTTTGTCTGATGATTGATTATCATAGTTCAGTTGATGAATTAATTTCGAAATATTTTTAAATATACCACGAATAAGATAACAAGTTTTAATAAATGTATTATTTCGTCCAGGTTCAATAAAAGATTTTTCATATAAAACATAAATATAGACCAATTGTTCAAGTTGATAGATGAGAGAGAATACTTGAAGACCTTGATCATCTGATAGAATAGCATAGACACTTTTCGATGGACAATTAGTGATATAATCAACGCAACGATTTGCATCATCAAATATTCTTATTTGAGGTAATTTTTCAAGTAATTGTTGTTCATATTCGGTATCTTTTTCGATTTTTCTCCGGTTATATTCAGTAACACGACGAAACCAAACGATTGTCGCCATATAAATAATTCAAATAGTATATGTTTATTCGTCAGTTATTATAGATACATACGAATAGTAAGAATCATTGAAGCGGAACAGAAAGGAAGTGATTTTGTTTTTCTTATTTTTAATACAGCTACTACGCATGATCATTTTTGAAAAATGTCGACGAAAAAACTGAATATCGTATGGTTTCATGACGAAAGTAAATATCAAATAGCAGAGGTAATTAAATCATCTATTGGAAAGGTTTTACGATCATGTTCAATACAAATCTATACGGATCAAACTGAGCTGTGTTCTGCTATTGAAAATATGAAAAATATTGTTCTTTTCATGTCTGGTCCTGCAGCTCGTCAAGTACTTTCATTGATTATCAAGAATATATCTATACAATATATATTTCTCATGGAATATGAAGCTGAATTTAAACAAGAACTAAGTGAAGATGAACAATTCAAACGTTTTCAGCTTTCATCAAATGATTTTCAAAATCAAATCTGTTTTCCTCTTCTGGCAACACGTTCACGAGACTACTATCATATTATTATAATAACATGGATTCGAAATAATTCAATACTCAATCAATTCCATGATTTAACTATACGTATTTTAATCGGAAGTTTCTTGCTTATTGACGATGAACTCTTAGCTTGCCTTCAATGGTATGTTAAACTTGCTTCGTCAGTTCAAGCAATGCATAACAATTCCTTGGTTCAATCGATTCGACAGCCAATATTCGAGTATTATTTTGATCAGTTCAATTTCATACTATCTCGTCATTCAAATGAATGGCTTGTGATTCGTCAAGGTTATCGAATATTATCTCAATTCTATTTACTTCGCCAAGAAGATTTATTTCTATTCAAAGCTTATTCATCATTAGTAAATGGATATTTAAAAGCAAATAATATTCATGATCTATATTATCTAGCAAATTTAGCTTGTAAATTTAGCGAACGATCGAATAGTATTTTTCAATCGTTAGCACTTCATCTTTATAATGAAACGTTACAAGAAATAAAATTAGCCGAAAGTCTCGGTCGAAAAATAGATTATAGAAAAACTGGACGTATTTATGGAAGTATGTTTATAATTTATGATGATAGAGAACAATACGGAATGGCTATGCATTATTTGAATCAACTAATCGATCAATATGTAAAGAACAATTGTCGAGCACCGGTAGACGCATATTTATGTCGAATAATTACAAAAATGAAATTATCAACGAAAACTAAATTAGATACATATCTTCATGAAAGTTTAAATTATTTGAAAGAACTTGAACAATGTTTTGATAAAGATAGTTTAAACAATGATTGTTTATTAACTATGGCTATAACTTATACTAATTTAAAGAGATATACTTTTGCACTGGACTGTCTTGATAGAATATTACTGAAAAATGATAATAATCCAAATGAATTAAGTAATGTTTATCGTGCTCGTGGAAGTAATTTTATTTATTTAAATCAACTTGATTTAGCTTTAGAAAATTATAGTAAAGCTCTTGACTTTTGTAATCCAGAAAATAAATCACAATTAGTTACCGCAAATATATCAGTCGGAATAACATACGAAATGATGAAAGATTGGGATAATGCTTTGAAATATTTGACACAAGCATTGAGCATAATTGAAGCAAATTTCAATGAACCATCATCTTCCTTAGAAATCATCCGTCGACATTTATCATTTATTCATGAAACAACATGTTTATCCAATGTTGATACAAAAATAGATCCAATGGATGTGTTCGGTAGATTTCCAATTAATTACAGACTCAATGAAGTATTTATTGTTCAAAATTTTACCATTCCATATGAACTTTTACTTGAATAAAATAGAATACTGCCGTTAACTTTAATTGAACGCTACCCAGGTCGATCAATCCGAGACGGAATATATAGGATCCGATACGCTAAATCGGGTGCCCTATGGAATAGCTTAAAAGACTTCTCGACAAAAAATTAAATTCGAGTTTCCCTCGTGAAACAACAGCGTATTGAGTGACTAAAAAAAATTAGAGGCGGCACCAGGACTTTCGAGTATGCTAACTCTTAGCTATGAAGCACGGGATCCGCATAAAACTGATATAGCTATTATATGGGACATAAATGATGAGTGTTGATGAAGAAAATTTTCTGATTAGCATTTGCAAAATCAAATAGCAATTTCCTGAGCCCCACCAGAATTTCTCAGATACTATTTGCAGTCATGTGGTTTTAATAATGCCAGAGTAGGCTACACCAAAATTGATCGACAGATTTTCATTTTCAGCAATATTGCTGCATGCCACAAATGTCAAAATAAAAACTAAAATGGATGTAACTATATGGAGGATCTAGATCTTTTTGTTGAAAATGAAAATCTGTCGATCAATTTTGATGTAGCCTACTCTGGTATAGTTAAAACCACATGATTGCAAATAGTATCCAAGAAATTCTGGTGGGGCTCAGGAAATTGCTAATTTATTTCGCAAATGCTAATCTGAAAATTTTCTTCATCAACACTCATCATTTATGTCCCACATAATAGCTAAGATTTAGCATACTTGAAAATCTTGGTGTCGCCTCTAAAAAAAATATGTTTGTATTTTTCTTTCATTACGCATAAAATAATTTTTTCCCACGAAGGGTAGTTATATAATCGACGAAATGATTCGATTGAAGCGAGGAATGAAAGAAATTAATGTTTTTCAGTAGACGCGATTGTAGGTGACTGTTAATCTTCATTATGATGCTTTCGTTGTGATTGATTCATATAAGTTAGACGTTTAATTACAAGAAATTTCTTTTCTTATATTTAATATTTTAGTGGTACGTATGTTTAAATATGTTCCCATAGTCATAATCCTGTTCATTCTTTGAGATTTTGTGAAAGGATCTATATTTGTGAAAAAAGGGTAAAGTTCGGCGAAACTGGTTTTTTTTCATCCCAATTCCGATGATTTATTATTTAGTAAAAATCTGTCCCGTCCCGGTTCCGTAGAAGTACCCGCCAGACTCTACAACAAGGGCCGACGAGTCTAAAAAAATTCAAAATGAACCAGGAGGATTTATAGGATCTACTTTTTCTCCTTTGACCAGAACCCTTTCAAGAAACGAAGAGACGTATGAAGAATCTAGCTAGGTTTTTATGACAATTGTGCTGAATCTTGAAGCCAGGACGTTTCTCAAAATTGCCTGACATCTAATCACGTTTCTTCAAAGAATTAACTATTGCAATTTCAATAAATAAATTAAATACATGTAAAACCAGATCCTGTCAGGATTTTTCACTGATTCTCTCAGACTCAGGTATTCTAATCGGTTTCTCAATTTTTCAAGTTTAAATTATTTAAGTCATCATACGCTTGATTTCATACGTTCGTAATTCTCAGCTATAATACATCCTATAGATGCGCGTTCGTCAGAATCCTAAATAAGCAAAAGAATTAATATTTGTTAAGATCTTGGTGAAATCTTTCGTTGTAAATATTTTTTCAAATGATGAAAGCTGAACACGAAATGGGTTTTTAGTAAACTTTTTCATTTTGGCGATGTTCCGAAAGATTATTAAATAAAATAATAGAAGTATTTAAATTACCAAAAACGAAGCCTGAGCTATGTTGAAAAAAAAGCGATAAATGAAAGGAGCTTTTACAGGTTAAGATAAGGAGAAAACCTTATGGACCCAGCGATACTTCTATTTTTTTATGCTGGTAGGATTCTTGAATTCCGTGACTACACACAGAACTCACCTGGATTAAATCTCAGTATTAGACTTGCTTTATAATTTTTTATAAGTATACTTCATACACTCTTTTAAAAAAGATAATTTCATTTTGCAGATTTATTGCAAATTTCCATGATGTCTTCGATAAATATCAATGAAAACAATGAACTTTTACAAAATTTAGAGACCGTAAATTAATAAATTTCATTAGATGATTTGTAGACTATAAGGTTTCTATTTGAAATATAGGTATTAGGTGAACAAATAGAGGGCATACGATTGAATGAATTGGAAAATGTTTATAAAGTAAAATTTATTGTGGATTCGATGTTAAAATGAAAAGCATTTGTAATGATTTAGAAAAAATTTAGCAAAAGTCTATTTATTGAGTTAATTAAATTAGTTTTTCCTAATGAACTTGATAATCGATTCACAATAATATCAGAAAACCAAAATAATAGTACAACGGATGTAATAAAATTGACAAATCAAAAGTCGAATGAACAAGTATCCCTGTTAGGATTTATTTAAAAACAATATAGTTACTATTTATATTATTAGATTGAGACTCAGCTAATACAACAGATTGCTACATCGGAAATTGTCTCAGACAATTTTGATTATCATGTAAATCCAATTATTTTTAAGCAGACTAACAGATTTGTTGCTTATCTTTCGAATATTGATCAAAATGAGATGTTAATCTATATGCAACCGGAATGTGATCTACCATCGATGCAAAACTTAACTGAACTACTTCAGTAAGACATATATGTTCTTAACTAATGAAAGTAATTTGATATTCAATAATTTTATAGTGGTTATTACTCTCTTATTCAATCAGAGAAATTAATAGTAGAAAATCCTCGGGTTGGCTTAGCATGTGTGAGCAAATACGATGAAGTTTATCATCGTACAATTATCAAAGAAATTCAGTCATGTAAATATGTGGTTCAATACGTGGACATTGGATTAACAATGATAATTGAAAAGAGTGATAAGCAATTTAAATATCTATTGAATTGCTTTGCAGAATGTTTTTGTATTGCCATTCCTTGCTATCTTGCCGGTATTGAATTCAAATTGCAGAACTCACAAATGCCATTTGAAACTTATCAGAAATTAAAAAATGCGTTTAAATCTCCTGGTCCCTTTTTTATCCTGCCATATAAGCAAGTCAATAAAGTTTTACATGTTCAAATTTATGACTACTACGAACAGTGTTTGAATACTCTTCTTGTACAAGAAGGTCTAGCAGTGAACAGTGCGTTAAAAGCATCCGATATAAGTTCTCTGTATGTTGCATTATTTGATTTATTTACAGCGAAACAAATTCTTCTTTATGTTAACATGATCATTGGATATTTTAGAAACGATCAAATGAAATCATTGGAGCAAAGGCAACTAGCAAATAGTTCCCATGAGAACAAAAGTGAAGAAGTAAAGATCTTGACTGAAAAGAATCAAAATGTTTCTGTAATCTTATTCAAATTCATTTCAATAGAATACTTCGTCGAATCATTCATTACCTGGTGAATACGCTGAATATGTACTGTATTACTTTTTTTTTAATTTCTTTCTATTACAAGTGCTATTTTTACAGGATAATGAGTCTGTGTTGTTATTGTCTACAAATTCAAATTCAAGTTTAATTAAGCCACAGAATAGTCAAACGGACCACAACGATACTATGTCGAAAGAACGACCTTCAATGAAAATAACTATCAATCGAAGTTTACCAAATCATCGCATTTTCGCTTCATCATTGAAAGTATGTAGTGATAGGATATGAATAAATGTGAGTAATAAAATCAAACTTCTTATAATAGGAGATTTTCTCGAATAATAAACGTTTTAATCACAAAAAAAATACAAATATAACGATTTATAATAGTAACCAAAAGCGAGATGACTATGCCGAATGGATGTGTTGTTCACGGTCAGAAGACGAATCTTTGTGGTTAAGTGACAAACATAAAACAGCTCTTTTGAAATATATTGGAAGAATTTATAATCAAGTCACTAATATGTATCGAATATTCACTCAACTAAGGAATATCAATGATCTAGACGAGCTTGATATACTCAATAAGCTAATCATCAATGCAAAACAACGTCAAAGTACCAATCTATTCAATTAGTTAGAATATAAAAGATTTTTTTTATACGTTTATTTTATTAGAAGCACAAAGCTCATTCAATAAATGGCAAGACAATTCTCGAATCACTCGTCGTATTCAAGATTTAAGAATCATTTTTGAATTCAACAGTAACTCTATACCATCGAATCATCCGTTTATTATTGAAACAAATGGTTGCGAGAAAATCATTGAAGGACAAAATATAAAATCATATTTTGATTTGGGATGTGGAGATGGAACTATTACTGCTGAGATTGGTCGTTGTTTACAATTATCAAGGACGAATATATTTGGCGGTGATGTGTTTGAAGTACAAAATGAGAACATTACATTCATCAAGCTGTGTGAAGACAATCCTACCATAAATCTTCGTGAGTACACAATCATTCTATTTACGTATATAATATGTTTTCTCTCACATTATTCTATGTTGTATAACTATTGATTTAGCTACCGATTGTGTTGATCTTGTGACATCTTTTGTTACATTTCATCATGTACCTGAAATTCGAAAAACACTTGCGGAACTTGTTCGCATACTTCGACGGGGTGGTTATCTTATTATACGAGAGCACGATTGTGAAAATAAACGATCATTGTCAGCAAAATATCTCAATTTCGTACATGCGATTATGATGATTGCAGGAGTTGGTGAATTTGCTGATTCGAAAAATGCAAATCAACCTACAATAGACAGACACTCTCACAATTGTGAAGAAAATTGGGAAAAACAAAAATCGTACATTATAGAATATACGAAATCTATCAAATATAAATCACATTTTGAATGGCAAAACGAACTGAAGAATGTTGGCTTTCGCTACCGTGCTACATTACGCTACGGTGCAAATGGTTCGGAAAATCCTCAAAATTTGTTTTATGCGATTTATCAACTAGAAAATAAATAAATAAATAAATAAATAAATATTTCTATTGATTGAGATTGATCTGATGTTTTAGATAACAATGTCAACTGACGATAATTTTATGCAAGGAGAAAATGAAGAGAAAATTTTAATCAAACAACTTCAAGAGAGAACTAAACTATTGGAGGAACAAGTCGAGATGTTTCAGGATCGAATCAAACTGCTAGAAGATCAAATGAAAAGTGTGTAAATAAACGAAGAATTCAATTGACTCATATTATACTTTATTGTGAAGATCTTCAATGTAGCAACTCAAAAGCAACTGAACTGAAAACTGCATCATCCAACAATGCAGAAAATTCAAGAATCAAATCTGAACCAACTACTAGTAATCATATTTATGATTTGAATATTTCTAAAGATGTACGAGATGTTTTTTTTTGTTTAATAGATTATTCAATAGGAGCTGGAAATCGTAGGTTTAATCGATGGATGAATTCCAGAACACAAGGCCAATCCTTATGGTCGGACGAAAGTCTTTGTAATTCTTTACTCTCTTACATTGGCGCAATATATGGACAGAGGGATCGTCGTTTTCGTATATTGGACTCGCTTAGAATACCATACAATGGTTCTGATGAACTCGATCAATTATATGCAATCATTCAAAAATTCGAACAACAATCAGGTTGAATTGAATAGAAATAAATAAAGACACAAAATGAATGTATTCTCTTGTTAAGGTGCCATGACTTCGCGTGATAGTTGGCGGACAAATAGGTCGAGTCACCGTGTAGATGAATTGAAGATTGCTTTTGAGTACGAAACTTTACCTGCGTCGATACTTCAACAATGGAACATTGATGTTGCACCTGATATTAAAAAAATCATTGATATACAACAAATTACCAGTTATTTCGATCTTATCTGCCGAGATGGAGAAATTACAGTTGAAATTGGTGAATATTTGGGGTTAGAGAAGAAGAATATTTTTGGTGGCAATGATTATGACAGTAATAATGATAACATAACTTTTGTTCAAATCAATCTCGCTGAATCAACTATTGCTCTTGGTAATTAGAATAAATAATAGAAAAGAGTAAAGAATATGTTGAATACTTGTTTTTTTTAGATGATAATCGTGTTGATTTGATAACATGTTTTGTTACTTTACATCATGTTCCAAATTTAAATGCAATGCTTCTTCAATTGGTTCGCATCTTGAAACCAGGTGGTTATCTTATTCTACGAGAACATGATTGCAAAAGGGAATATTCACTTAAAATGAAATATCTAAATTTTATTCATGCATTTATGATGATTGCACGAATTGGTGAATTTGCTCGTCCTCCCATTGATCATGATAATCAAGAAACCAGCGAATTCACTGATTGGGAACAATTAAAAGCCAATATCATTAACTACACTAGTTCAATTCAGTATCATGCTCGTAATGAATGGGATACTATGTTAAACAACATTGGATTCAAATGGAAAGTAACATTCGAGTATGCATCAAGCAAAAATCCACAAGCATTGTATTATTCCGTTTTCCAACTGCATTCGAAATAATCTCGAACTATCATATAAGAAGTCTAATATTGACAATGTACACTGTTTGCTAGCGTCAGTATTCACCCGCACAATGAATCACAGCTACTCTATCATACATTTAGTTGTTTGCTTTGAATTTGTATGATCGATTCTGAAGTCTTCATTAGTTAAATCGATATCCAATGGTATAGCGACATTGTTTTTTTTTCGAATTCATTGTAAACAACAAATACAGAATACAGTTGCTAGAAATTGCACCGATTTCTATTCTCGTTGTGTAAATGGACTCTGATTTACAGGCAATTTGCAATCTTATACAAGAATACTTTTTAATTCATTCTGATACACAACGGGAGCGCAACGTGTGTGCTACAATAGCTGCATTTTATATTTTTCATAAAAGAGCTGTCGATTACGCGAAATTACTTGCATGCTCTTCATTCGAGATTCAACAACGTCTTATTACATTGTTGAATACTGAATCTATGCTTGTTGCACCTGAATGTCCAGAAATAGAAAGCAACTATGATGATACTAACATAATTCTTTTTGAAAAGATCAACAGATATCTTTTTGCAGAAGTTGACTCCCTATTGGAACAGTATCTCAATGCTGAAATTCCTGATGTATCTACTGCATCCTCATTACTTACTTTGCCGGATGCAATGGTATTACCGTTGGTGTCTTCATCTGCAGCTGCAGTTAAATATAACACGGCAGAACTGCCTGTGCCACCTATTGAATGGGCTATCAATATCTTAGAACAATTTGATTATTCTAGTTATATCAGTCTCGAATCATCGGTGGCTTTAAACGACTGGATGAAAACAATTATCAATAAATATTATGATCCTATCAGTCTTATTCATTATCTTCAATCGGGATGGAATGCCGTGTTAATGCGTTATTCTGAAGTGGTGATGAATCATCATGATACAGTCAATCGTGCGAAATTGCTCGAGAATTTTATAGATCGATTGCGCAACACCATGTGTTATCCTGCTCGTCTTTCAATATTGAGTTGTTCTCTTGTCTAACAGTTTAGTCGTGAATATTTTTCTATAAATGACGGTGAGAAAATGAACTGTATATAAATATTTTATTTGTTATAGAAATAAAACGCTGGAAAAAGATCCAATATGTCGTGATTATCATGTATTTTCAAAAAAAGTTCAGCTTTTAATGAGTACATTGTTTGCACGACATCTCTGCTGTGATGGAGTGTAACATTGAGTGCCACAGAGAGATTGATCCCATCCGCAGATAATACCATTTATGCATTTTTGTTGTGTTGGAGAATAACATTGAGTACCACAAAGAGATTGAGTCCAACCACAAACAATACCATTTATGCATTTCTGTTGTGTTGGAGAATAGCAGTGAGTGCCACAAAGAGATTGAGTCCAACCACAAACAATACCATTTATACATCTTTGTTGTGTTGGACTGTAACATTGAGTGCCACAAAGAGATTGAGTCCAACCACAAATAACAGCAGAATTGCTATCAACCATGTAGAAGAGTAATAAAATCATCGTAAACAATTGTTTGAATTTTGGTGATCTCATCATACTGTATGTAGTTCTGAATTGTAAAAGTGTAATAAAGAAACTTTTAAATCTTATACTTACTCGATTCGTACACATCAATATATAAATACATCATACCAAAAACTGAAAAACGCAATTGTATATACGTATAACATAAATGCGCACTTCAACTTTCAAAATCTTTCAATGCAAGGTAAAAATAAACTGTATGACTCATGCATATTAATTTTCTTTCAGAACTTATACACATTCGTTTTGTTAAGTCAACATTACTCATATTTATTACGATTGATCGATACAATAAAACAAATACGCAAAAAAAGAGATTTGAATTTCGAAGCTTATAAACCATGAACATAGTCTCGACCTAATTGAGAGAGTTGACCATCCGGTCCGAATAAAGCAATAGCTTGACCAATAGCAGAATCAAGTTGACGTTGTGCTCCAAACCAAGCATAACGTTCTACCCACGATAATGATTCAAGTCGTGAAACACTTTGTCGCATGAAATCGTTCACTTCTTGTTGAGATACAGGCTGATTTGGATCCCAAGATGTGCAAGCAAATTCAGTTACCCAAACAGAATGTTGATTTCCTAAACGTTGACGCACAGAAGTAATCCAATTGATAAAATTGTCAACACCTCGACCGTACCAATGTAAAGAAATAAAATCAACATGACCACCAGCTTGATTTAATTCTCGAAGAAATTGATTCAACCAATTGAATCCTTCTTCAGTTGATGCAATAGCTGGTGAACCAAGCCGAATACCTCGTGCTCGAAGAGGTTCAATAAATTGTTTCCAAGCTTGTACTGCTTCACCTACACTCATACGAGCTTGATCTTCTCGTTCTGGTTCATTAAAACCAAGTACAACTTTGGCACCTTGAGCTTGACTGACAAATGCATTGCCATCATGACCATTATTTGCACTCCATAGCATTGGAACAAATTCTGCACCAGGAATATCCGTTCGATAGGGTGACCAATTGTAAACCCAAGCGATTTTCCCACCGCCAAGATTTGATGGCGAGTCTTGTTTATTTTCTGAAGGCCAAGCAATTCCTCGTTTACCAGTTTTATCACTAAAATAATTGTTCATCGAAACGAAATTAAACATAAAAATTTTCGAATTTACCTGGGTGTTTCACCTCCTCCATTGTCATTTAACACTCCACAAACCATTGTGGAATCACCAGTCGAAAAAGCATCGTTCTTTGTAACTGAACCTCGTTTCATCCAACAAGTACCACCATTATATTGTGTCCAAGTAAAATGCGTACATCCACTAGTACGTTCACATGTTGGACCACACAATGGAGCTGCTACTTGAGCACTGCCAAGGTCATTACCTCTAAAATCACATGACATTGCCCAATTATTTCCATTCCAGTTAATACCACGTCTTGAACGAGAAGCTGCCAAACAACTGCTCGTAAGCAGCAAACCAAACAAAGTGTAAAATAAAACTTTTTTATTCATTATTGTCCGTTCTGTTTTGTACAGTGCTTTATATATACTACTTGACATGATCGTATCATGGTCATGGGGAAGAAAGAGGTGTATGCCCACCTATGTATACGTAGGTGGCAGAAAGCAAAAAAAATGAAGGTTAAAACGATGTGTCATATGCAAAATAAAAATATCCCACAGTGTGTAACTGACAGTTCGACTAAAAGAGAATATGCTTGTGCCAACAATGGCCGCATTTCCCATTGACAGATTCTGTTTCCTTTTTGTTCGACAGTTAATTGATGAAACAAACGATGATGATCATGAGAGTTATCAAAATCGAATATGGTGTATTGTGAGCTATTCATCAAATGTACGGTTTTATAATTCATTGATTCATACAATTCACTTTATTATTCCATTTATAATCAATTTATGTTCAGTAATAATATTAATCAAGAAAAAAGCTACTCAACAAAGTCATTTCAATAAGAAACAATCGTATAAAACAATTTTATTGAAACAAATTCGAAAACATAAACATTTAATTGTCAGTCCAATTGTTTTAGTTCTAGTTGGTATACCACGTTTAGTTTTCATATTTATATCCAAATGTATGAATTCATCAAATGACTCTTGATTATTTCTTACTGCTTATTTTATGTCATTCATTCCGTCGATGTTAACTTTTACTGTATTTGTAATGCCATCGAAATTTTACAAGAATGAATTTCGTAATACAATTAAACGATACCGAACAAATCTTCGAAAACGTTTACATCTTTTCTCATAATGTCAACACCATCGGGACTGGCGATGTACTTGTCAAAGTCCACTGTCAGGATTTGTTTTATCATATTGCAATATAATAAAAGATAAGAAAATTAAAAACACAATATGGAAACAAAATAAATTCTTCTTTTCCCATATTTGTTTTATTTGTTTGACACCTGTCAATTGATTTTCAAATATTTCATGACATATAAAAGACACAAAGTTTTAGTCAATCGACGTATTATTTTCTCGATGAAATCTATTATATTAATAATATTATTGGTCGTATGTGCGGAATCTGATGGTCTTCAATGTTTGTTTACGAAGGGTGAAGATTTGTCTCTAGGGCCATTAAATAAGTTTAATATTATCGCATTTCTTTATAAAATCAAACAGTTACCTATAATGACATATAATGATACAAATTTGTGCGCGATCATACTTTATGCTGAATTTTCTCCAACGCCCGATGCGGGCATCCGATTAACTAATTCTTTGAAACAGCTTTATATACTTAGTTCCCATTCCCAAGTTATAATTGATACTAGCATGGCAAATTTTGGAGACGATGATCTGACAGTTTCTCATGTTCTTACATATGCATGTTCTTATGATGAATGTGATAGAGAGTTTCTATACAAATTTAACAGAACTATTGACTGGCTCTTTAATGCTCATTATACCAATTTAACTAAAAAACTTGCGGAATTCATTGTTGCAGATAAACGAATATCTAGCGAAAAAGGTAATTAGTAATATGCAATTTCATATTTGTTTTTGATATTTAATTTTGTGTTTATTCAGTTAATTGTTTTCAGAACATTAATGATAAAATAAAAATTTGTCCAGGTATTCGATGTCATGCACAAGCGTATTTATTTGACAATGTAAGATTTCCATTCGTTCAAGCCTGTGAATACAACTCAAAGGCTGACCGTGCATACATCAGTTCGTCTCTTGGATTTAAGCTTAACTTTACAGGTATTAGTGTTGATTTCGATCTATATTGTGTGTATGATCAATGTAATAATGAGACAATTGTCGAGAATGAATACAACATATTCTATAAAGAGTACAACATACATCAAATTCTTCAAAACTTTGGCCTTGAATTGAATGCAAGCTACGAAGATTCACCACAATTATCTCTCACAACTAAAGCATTTGAATCATCCTTATTAACAACAAAATTCTCAGCGTCATCACAAACAACTGATTACACAACAAAATTATATGAATCAACACCCTCAACGGCTAGCTTACCACAGTCGTCCTTCACAACAAATTCATATGAATCATCGTTGACTACTATTTCATCAAATATGGCATGGTATGTCAAGAGTAGTCATCTAATTATTTACGTTAATCTGATCGTATTTATCTTTAATTTCATTCTATAAACATTATTGTTTTTAAAAAATCAATCAAATAAAACATGACGCCACTATGTACTGAATAAAATTCGATACACCTCTGTAATTTCTCACATTTATCTGTCCTTTGAATACACCTTCGCAAACACCTACGCATCTTCCCTGTCAACCAATATACATTCACGATAGGCGTACGAATACGAACGTATAAAAGCTCACCTATCTATGTTCATTTTTACATATTTCAAATAAAACATAACAAAGTCAAAATCAAAATGAAATTTATTTATCAAATTCTTGCATTATTCGTTATCAGTGGTGAGTATCCTTGTCGATTGATCTATATACGAAAAGTTCTTTATTTTTCAGCGATTGTAGCACAAAGTACAATTATCGAATTTCATAATGGTCTTAATTTTCCTATTCAATTAGTTGCAACACGAAATAACCAGCCAATGACAGAAATTGCTCGCATTGAAACTGGGTAAGTTTTACACCCAATACGAAATCATTCATGAAAATTATACATTATTTTATTTAGAAAATTCTTTTCATACGATTGTCCACAAGGATTTGCTGGTAATTTTCGACATACATTTGCTGGCAAAGATGTAACATTATTCGAAATTGCAATTCGTATTCATGATGCTAATATCTATTATGATTTGAGTGTTATTGATGGTTTTAATGTACCAATGAAAGTATACTCACCCGATGGGTAAGATATTTCAACTATTTCATAAAATAAAAATACACAAATGTTCCTTTAGAACTCGAATTCAAGCCTTACATCCTCAAGCACCTGATGCTTATCTATTCCCAGCTGATAATAGCAAAAATCATGGTTTAAATGGTGATGGCAAATTTATTGTTGTTTTTGAATATTAAACAAAATAAAAAAAAACTAATGAAGGGTGTTGCCTATACGTGTATTCGTTGCGTTCTACAAAATAATTTCTTTAATTCTTTACGAAATAAATCACTTGAAAGTGTAAATAGATAAAAACTCAAACAAGGTTCAGTATTCGAAGCATTTGTCGATTCATTTTACGAGTATTGAAATTGTTGTTAATTCTAATGAAATGTATCTTTGATCGTTCGATATTTTTCACCGTTAATAAACCCAATAATAACATACTCAATGATGGCAACAAACCAAAATAGATGAGATTAAAAAATGATAAAATAAATCGATACGTATTTGATGATACCAATTTGAAATAGAATAGGAATATGAATATAGATAATAAATGCACCTAGGACAGTCAATACAATGAGATAATTTGCTGCTCGAAGATTACTGTATCGTCTCATTGTTGCTGACAGTGAACTCGTTAAATATCGATCAATACAAGCCAAAACAATTAACCATGGACATAAACCTCTGGAAAAACAAAAGTTAGCCAGTGTCTATTAAGTTCGATTGAAATTTTGTTACCTTAGTGAAAAATTAGTAAACCATGCAAATTTACAGAATACAATTGAATATGCTCCTGGATCTTTTTCCACATAACTCGATTGAACTAATCGAATTGGTAATGTATAACAAGTATGTATCATACCAACTATGCTAGCAGCTAAGAAATATCGACTACATGGATTTGATCGTAGATTTGATCGAGTGAACACATAAATACTAAGTATGTGACCAACAGTACCGAATGGTATAATGATAAAGATGAAACATCGAACAAATAGTACAGATATATAATCTAAATAGTTTGCAGTTTGTCCTAAGTTTGATGCGACTGTAGTTGTTGACATACTTCTTCTAATTATCTCGTCGAGAGAAACGACGTTAAAATTATTTTAAGAAAAAAAATCTTTCCTCATAGTATGAAATCATGGCTTTTTTCAGAAACTAATTGCTGCAATTATTTACAGTCACGTCTACTGCTCTCATTCAACTATACTGCAATTGATGATAAAATATGTCATAAATTACAATATGTTCGAAACCGTATTTTGTCGTACGTTAATAACGTGAACTCCATCTATAAAATACACTCCGAGTAAAAGAGAAAAACAACAGAACATACTTTTATCTTTACAAGGTGAGTGATGCAATGGCTAC
>Ga0209930_1002896_pt1 | contig 18615 bp, 9 predicted proteins | sample ThiBiot_500_biof_2_FD_183948 | JGI IMG/M metagenome (GOLD analysis project Ga0209930, IMG submission 183948) | Wastewater bioreactor microbial communities from Cape Town, South Africa - Thiocy_cont_500_biof (SPAdes) | ecosystem: Engineered > Bioreactor > Thiocyanate-remediating >... | reverse complement strand
ACAATCTCGATCGGTCGCTCGGCGCGCAACCATGACAGCAACTCGGTCAGCGAGTTGGCGTGCAGGTCAGCGAGCGGCTTGAGCTTGTGGTTGTTGGGCTGCTCGCACAGCAGCAAGCACGTGGCGGTCGAGGCCGAGCGGCCGCACAGCAGGTCGTCGCGCGAGTCGCCGACGAACAGCACCTGCTCGGGCGCCACGTCCCACGCGCGACAGATGTGCAACGCGGCGTCGGGCGCCGGCTTCACGGGCTGGAACGTGCGGTCCAGCACGGGCACAAAGTAGCCACGCCGCTCGGCCGGTAGCGCCGCGAGAAAGTGCTCGACCGCCGCGCGGTTGTTGCGCGTCACGATGGCGGCGCGCACGCGAGCGCGCTCCAGGTGCTCGAGCAGCTCGACGAGCCCCGGCTGCAGCGCCAGCTTCTCGCGGCCCTCGAGCTCCACCTGCTCGATGATCTCGTGCGCGCGCGCACGCTGCTCGTCGGGCCAGCTATTGACCGACGCCAGGATGTCCTGCTCGGGCTGCAGACCCAGCAGCCGCTTCATCTTGGCAAAGTCGAGCGCCGGCACCGTGAGCGTGCCGTCCATATCGAAGATCACGCCCTGCAGCGAGTGCTCGGCCAGTACGCGAGACCGACACGGCGACACGTAGCGCAACATCAACGCCATCATGGCTACTCAACACTCAACCACGCGAGAGCCGTGTCGTGCGCGTGCAGCCAACAACGAGATGATGACGAGGCAACGCGGCTGTTGGTTCGATGAACGCCGAGTGCGAAGCAGCCGAGAATGCCGTGTCACACACATCGCGAACATATCGCGTGACATACTCAATCATCCTCTCGCCCTCACACGACCACGACCACATACCTCGTCTCTCTTACGCCATATGGAGTTGCTGCAGGTGATTGCGTGGGCACAGGCGACTCAAAAGCGAGCCACCTCGAACCATCGGACTCGTGCGCATCGCGCCGCGATTGTCGCGCAGCACCAGCATCATCATCGCCGAAGACGGCCATCAAGACGCCACCGCCAACAGCCAGTAGAACGACCATCGCCAGCGCCTCAAGCACCACACCTCAGCGTGGCGATTGCTCCCGCGACTGTACCATCACCACCGTCACCATCTCCGCCAGTGGTGATTGTAGAACACCAACAACACCACCAGCATCGCGACGAGCCAGCAGCACAAGCCATCGTGGCCACGATTGCCTCCAGTCCTTCTGAGCCAGCAGCAGCACCACCCCCTCCTCCTGCGCCAGCTGCCAACGATCCCGAGGTCGTCACCAAGAAGCTCATCAATGCCGTGGTGGCTGGCTCGGCGCGCGAGATCTCCCGTCTCGTGGCGCTCTGCCCACACGCTGTGCATGCCGTGATCGGTGCGGCGCACGCGGGCCGCAATTCACGCTGGCCGTTCGTCGGCCACACGCTGCTGATGACTGCCTCGTGGAGCGGCGCGCTCGACAAGCTCGAGGCACTCCTCGCTGCCGGCGCCGATCCACACGTCGTGGCGCCTGATGGCCGCCAAGCCCTCCACCTGGCGGCACTCCGTGGCCACGTCGACATTGTGCGCGCATTGCTTGCGCACCGAGCCGATCCGAACTGCAAGAACGCGCTCCGCTTCAACCAAACACCGCTCCATATCGCTGCCATCAAAGGGTACGAGGCGCCACGCGTGCGTGTGTGCCGTGAGTGCGAGTGCGCCTTGTACTGATTCACGCGCTCGGAGCCAGGCACCTCGATGTCTGCCAAGCGCTACTCGCCGACCGGTCTCTCGGGTGTGACATCAACGCCGTCACGCACAATCCGCGCGGTGGCACGACGCCACTCGAGTTGGCGGCACGCAACAACCACATCGAAGTGTTGCGCTATCTCCAGGGCCAGCGCTCGAACGACTCTGGCCAGGCGTTCGTGTTGGCGTTGGCGCACGGCTGCGAAGAGGTGCGTTCCGCTTGCGAACAAACGAACGAACGAACGAACGAACGACACTGATATTGAACGCCCGCTCGCCGACGGCAGATGGCACAACAACTAGCGAGCTCTCCTGGCTCCGAGCAACGTGCCTCGCTCTATCTCGCGGAGTTGATGCGCCACTATCGCGCCGACAACCGCGCGCACCACGCCATGTTCGACCAACTTCTGTCGCATCTCAAGACGCGCTTCGGCGACAGCGTGCTGTCGGACGCCGTCGAGAAACACCTCGACGCGCGGCGCTTCGAGGCACTCCAAGCCTTGGTGCTCAGGAACTGCGTGAACTTTAGCCTGTGGTACCACCTCATGTCGAAGGCGACACTGTGCGGCACGTCCGAGATCGTCGGCTACCTCCTCACCAATGCCGCGTTCGTGGCTACGTACCGCGGAGCGATTGTGCCACCGAGCTGGGCCATCAACGTCGGTACGTGTGACAGCGTGGAAGCTCCAAGTGCTGCTGTTGGTGATGAGCAACCCTAACACTGTCAGTGTCGTTGGTGGTGGTCACAGTACGTCGTGGTGAGATCGACGCCTTGCAGCATTTGATCAACGCCAAGGTAGCCATCGAGCAAGGCTTCGATCAGAACCAACGCAACGTGCTGCAAGTTGCCATCTACAACCGAGCACACGCGATCGTCGAGTTGCTCCTACGCCAACCGCGTAACGTCGTCCAATCCTTGTTGCACCACGCTTCGAGCACCGGCGAGACGGCGCTGTTGCTCGCCGTCAAGCTCGGCGACCTGCGCCTCACACGTATGCTGCTCGACGCCGGCGCCAGCGTGCGCGACTCGCTCCCGACCACCGACGAGACGGCATTGCACATCTTGGCCGCCAGCGCATCGACCGGTGCGCGTGCCATCGAGCACGCCGAGGCCTTGATCGAGCTGCTGCTCGAGCGCCGTGCCGACCTCGAGGCTCGCTGCACCAAGACCGACTATGGCGCCGGGCTGACGCCGCTCACGATCGCACGCCTCGAGGGCAACGACCACCTGTGCTCGGTGCTGATCGGCCTCGGTGCCGACGATCGTGCCAGCCGCCTTGCAATCGAGCGCGCGCGCGAGTACGCCAAGGCCAAGGGCGGCAGCCTGCTGCACTTCCTCGACCAAGCCTCCGAGTTCGAGCAGCACCTCACCGAGGGCGGCGCGAGCTCGCGCCTCGAGGCCGCCACCTCCGAGGCCATGACCATGCACCAAGTGCTGCGCCGCCAGCGTGCCGAGTTGCATCGGCAGCAACAGCGTGCACGCCGCCTGTTGCAGCAGCAGCAGCAGCAATCTGCGAGCGCTTCGGCTGGCGGAGGCGCTGGCGGCTGGCCCACGGTTCGCATCTTTCTCTCGAGCACCTTCAAGGACATGAGTGTCGAGCGCGACCTGCTCGTCAAGCGCGTGATTCCGCGTCTGCGCGAGCGCTGCTCCGAGCTTCGGCTGCACCTCGAGGAGGTCGACTTGCGCTGGGGCATCCTGGCCAACGAACCGCCCGAGCGCATCATCGAGTCGTGTCTCGAGACCTCGCTCGAGTGCGACATCTTTTGCGGCCTCGTCGGCCACCGGCTCGGTTGGGTGCCCGAGCGCCACCACGTGCCGCGTGCGCTGCAGGAGCGCTACCGCTGGCGCTTCGGAGCCTCGATCACCGAGATGGAGGCCGTGTACGGCGCACTCGAGCGCCCACGTGACAAGGGCGCCGCCGCCGGCGCGCTCTTCTTCCTGCGCTCCGAGAAGGCGCTCGCCACGGTGCCCGAGCGCCTGCGCGGCGAATTCTGCGAGTCGACCGCCGAGAGGCGCAAGGCCATCGAGCAGTTCCGCCACCGCATCCAGCACTGCGGTGCGCCGTGCTTTGACTACTCGGCATCGTTCGTCGAGAATTCGGACGCGAGTGCCCGATCACATGCCGCTCCGTTGCGCGCCGTACCGGGGAGTCTGGTGCAGCTCGAGCAGCTCTTTGAAGCCGAGTGCTGGAAGCTGATCTGCGCCACTCCCGCCTTCCGTCTCGTGAATGCCGGTGCAAACACCAAGGACGCCAGTGCCTCGTCTGCCTCGTCGTCGTCGAGCTACTCTCGTTCGCGTCGTGCTGGCGCAGGAATTCACCAAGCCTCGGCGGCAGAGCAGGAGGTGGCAGCGGCCAAGGCGCTGCTGGATGCCTCGCCGCTCGAGCAGGAGCTCTCGAGCCAGAACGACTTTGTCGCCATGCGCACCAAGACCTTTGTCGGGCGCACCGAGCAACTGCGTGCGATCGATCGTCTCGTGCACGAGAGCTTCGCGTCCGGCGGTGCGCCGATCACCATCTGCGGCTCGGCCGGCTCCGGCAAGTCGGCGCTCGTGGCGCAGTACGTGTCACGTTGCCAATCGGGCAGTCACGATAGCGATGGCTCGGAAGCAGCGACGGCATCAACGTCACAATCGGCGGTCGTGTGCATTGCGCACTTTGTCGGAGCGAGTCCCAGCTCGACCGACGTACGAATGTGTCTGTGGCGGCTGTGCTGCGAGATCCAGAGCGCGTACGAGCTCGACTCGGTGCCCGAGATCGCCACCGACATGCAGCAGCTCGTGACGCAGTTTACGCAGTTGCTCGAGCTCGCGAGCGAGCAAGCGCTCCAGCGGCCGTTGTTGATCGTCATCGATGCCGTGAACCAATTCAGCAGCTCGGCCGCTCACCGCGCGGCGGCCGCAGCACTGGAGTGGCTACCGGCGCGTGTGCCACCCAACGTGGCGCTGGTGCTCTCGACCTTGCCGGGTAGCGAGCTCGACGTGCTGCAGGCCCGCGGTGGGCCGTTGCATCATGTGCCGCCGCTCAGTGGTGCCGAACGGCGCGAGCTCGTGAGCGTGACGCTGGCGCGCCATCACAAGCGCCTCGACGAGGCACAGATGCAGCAGCTGCTGAGCAAGCCCGACGCCGACAATGCGCTGTACCTCGTGGTGGCGTGCGAGGAGCTGCGCGTCTTTGGCGACTTTGAGCACCTGTCGCGCATGATCGCCGAGCTGCCGGGCCGCCTCGCCGAGTTGCTCGACTCAGTGATCGAGCGCATGGAGCTCGAGCACTCGCCCGACGTCGTTCGTTGCGTTCTGTCGTGTCTCGTCTCGAGTCGCCACGGCCTGCTCGAGCACGAGGAGCTGCTGCCGATACTTCACGAGCGTCGCGGCATCAGCGACACGCAATGGCGTGACATCTTCCTGTCGCTCAAGTTCTACCTCCGCCCGCTCTCGAGCGCCGCCGGTGCGACCGCCGGTCGGCTGCTGGACTTCTTCCACCAGCAAATCGCCAAGAGCGTTCGCCGTCGCTATCTGCCTGTGCCTGGCGGTGAGCAAGATCGAGCGCGCGACGAGTGGCAGTGCGACGTGCACCGCTTGATGGCGTCGCATTTTGAGCGGCAGTACGCGGCACTCGTTGCCAAGGGCGGCAGCGGCAGCGACAGCAACCCGATCGTGCAGCAACGCGTGATGGCCGAATTACCGTACCACTTGCTGCGCTCGCGTCAAGAGAGCAAGCTGCTTGCGCTGCTGTCGAGCCTCGAGTTTGTGCGTGCCAAGTGCCTTGCGGGCCTCACGTACGACCTGGTGCAGGACTACGTGCAGCTCGAGGAAGCGACTCGCTCGTCGTCGACCTCCTCGCGAGCAAATGCCGCCACCGCCGCCACCGCCATGTTCCTCGAGTGCAAGCGATTCGTCATGTCGTGGAGCCACGCGTTGGCCACCGCCTCCACGGCCGCCTTGCAAGCGGGCTTGCTCGAGCAGCTGGCACTCAATCACCTCAGTATCGAGACGACCTTGGCACGTGCGGCATCGGCGTTGCTCGCAAAGCACACTTCGTCGTCGCGAGCAGCTGGCAGCAGCGTCGTTGTCTGGCAGAACAAGCCCACGCTCACTGAGGCCATGATTCGCGCTGAAGGCACGACGATCGCCGTCCAGAGCGAGGTCAACTGCTGCGCCGTCATGCCAGTGCGAGCGAGCGAGCGGTCGTCAGCGAGCGTGACGCTGCCACTCGTGGTCACGGGCGATAAGAGTGGCGCAGTTCGTGTCTGGCATCCGATCACGGGCCAGGAGCTGGCGACCGTCATTCAGCCGTCCAGTGGTGCCGAGACCGCTGCCCGCAAACGCATCTCTGCCGCCGATGGCGATACCGACGACGGCAAGGCGCAGGCAGTGAGCAGCGTCACGAATGCTGGCCGACGCATCAACGGCGTGGCATTCTCGCCCGATGGTTCGGTGCTGGTGACGGCGCACGGACGCTTGTTGCAAGTGTGGGACTCGCACACGTGGCAGCAGCTCGCCGAATACTCGGCATTCTCGGCCGAGAGTGAGCTGCTCTCGTGTGCCACCGCTGCGTGCACCACTGATGCGGCGGCAATATGGATCGCAGCGACGAGTGACGACGGATCGGCGACGGTGCTCAAGTTCCAGCGCAGCACGCGCAAGCTCTCGCTCGTGAAGCACTTTGTGGCGCACGCAGGTGCTGCCGTCACTTCGTGTGCCTTCTCTCCCACCATCACGACCACCACCACCGAGACCGTGGGCAGCAAGAAGATTGCTGCTCGAACGGTGCCGCCGCTGCTCCTTACAACCGGAACCGACAAGGTAGCGAAGTTGTGGCCACTGCCGGCGTGCTCGCCGTGCGTCACCGAGTTGCGCGGTCACTCCAAGGTCGTGAAGGCGTGTGCGTTCGGGCGCAATGCCGACGTGGCAGGCGAGTTGTTCTGCGTCACGGCGAGCCAGGACGCGAGCTTGCGCGTGTGGCACCGCGACAACGGCCAGTGGCGCACGTTGCACCAACTACTGGGCCACTCGGACAACATCGAGGCCGTATGCGTGACACCCGACGGCAACTACATTCTCTCGGGCGGATGGGACAAGAGCGTGCGCGTGTGGCATGTTGCGAGCGGCAAGCAGGTGCTCGAGGAGCCGCTGCTCTCGCACTCGCACTTTGTCAACTGCTTGGCGTGCTTCCCGCGCCCGAGCTCAGCCGACGGTCAACAACAGCCACAACAGCAGTTGCTCAGTGGCTCGGTCGACATGACGGCCAAGATCTCGGTACTCCCGAGCAACTTTGCTCGATCTCGTGCCACTGACGACGACAACGACGACGACGTGGATGCCGCCGACGGGGAGGAGCTGGAAGACTCGTCATGCGACTCTAGTCGCGTGCACTCGTCGGTCATTCGTGGCTGTGCCTACTCAGCCACGATGCAGCTTTATGCTGCCGGCTCGTGGGATCGCTCGGTGACGCTCGTGACGCCAAGCGGCGCAGTGCAGCGGCGGCTCCGCGGCCACGGCAAGCGCATCAACGCCGTGCGCTTCTCGCCGGCTGGAGACAAGCTCGTGTCGGCCGCCATGGACCAGACGCTCCGCGTGTGGGACACGGCATCGGGCGAGTGCGTGGCGACACTGCGTGGCCAGAACGCCAACGTACTCGCGTGTGACGTGTCGCACGATGGCCGGTACATTGCGTCCGGTGGCTCGGACGGCAGCGTCATGTTCTGGGAGCTCGAGACCGGCGCCACGCTCGGTCGCTTCAAGGCACACGCTGGCGGCTGGGTGTGCACGATACGCTTCGCACCGCACTCGCGCCTGCTGCTGACCGGCTCGACCGACGGCGTCGCCAAGATCTGGCGCACGCGAGACGCCGCACAGCTCGCGACCCTGCGCGGCCACACGCAGCCGATTCTGTGGGCGCACTTTACGAGCGACGGCAGGTTCATTGTGACGGCCGCCGAGGACCGCAGCTTGCGCGTGTGGGATTGCGCTCACGGCTTCTGCTGCGTGGCTGTGCTGGTCGGCCACACACACGAGGTGACGGCGTGCGACCTGCTAGACGACGAACGCACGATCGTCTCGGTCTCGAGCGACAAGACCATGCGCTTCTACGACCTCGCTGCCATCGACGAGGCCGTTGCCAGTGCCAAAGCAAGCGGCAGCGGCAGCAGTGAGCAGCAGGCGCGAGTGGAGCTACCACTCCTCGTGCACCCAACGTGGGAGCACCACTGTCTCGAGGCGCTGATCAGCGTCGCAGCAGACAAGCACCACAACTTTGCCGTCGGCACGGCGTCAGGTCGCTTGATGCTGATGACCAAGAACGCCACCACACGTTCCTAACTAACAGTACTGTATGATAATCACCACCATCACCATCATCACTACAATTACTACAACGATGACTGCAAATACACCAAGCTGTACCGAATTGAAGGTGTACCGAGAGAGAGCGAGAGAGAGAGAGAGCCGTTGGGTGGTGGAATGTGGCTCAGCGGCAGCGGCTTCTCGTTCGTTGGTTGGTTTGGTTCTTCATCTTCGTCGCTGCTGCCCTCCCTCTCATCGTTCAATCTCTCGCTCTCTCGTCGTTGCTGCGCGCGCCGTCTCTGCGTGAGAGGGGCTCGCTCTCGCTTACTGCGTCCCTCCCATTCCCATCCCCATCCCCGCAAGCCGCGCACTTCCCGGTGTATTGGTAGTGAGTCTCCCACGCCCATATGGCTTCCCCATCCGCCAAGGATGAGGGAAAGGTGCGTCGCCTGGCCTCTTCGCATCGCATCGCATCGCATCGCATCGCGACACGAGCAGCAGCAGCAGCAGACATGGCGAGCTGATTGTGGCCGCTGTCTCCACTCGAATAGACCTCGAAGAAGTCCAACCCTCTGCGTCGCCTGTCGTCACTGACCAAGCGCTCGTCGAGCACCTCGAGTGCAAGTACGTCTCGCTCTCGCTGTCGCTCTCGTGCGTGTGATTGATGGATGGATTGATTGCGTGTTGCAGTCGCATCACCCGAGGAGCAGCTCAACCAAGAGATCAGCGACATGCGTAGCCGCAGCACGACGCACAGCGACGATTCCGTGCGCAAGGCCGCAGCGGCCGCGGCGGCCGAAGCCAGCGAGCCGCGCCTCGTCAGCAGCAAGAGCTCGACCAAGATCAAGCTCTCGGTCACGTTCCATCTCGACATCACCAAGTGCTCGAACCTACCAAGCGGCGAAGGTACGACGCAAGAGAGAGAGAGAGTGAGAGCGCGCTCCAAGGGTCTCGTGAGTGCTCACGTGAACGAACCACCAGGCTCGGTGTACGTCTCGTGGAAGCGAGGCTCCAAGGCCGAGAACGCCGGCGCCACCGAGCAAGCGCCGATCGACGAGGCGACTCGCGTGGCGCTCTTCCCGTCGAAGCCGTTCGACATTACGAGCACGGTGATACGCGAGGCCAACGACAAGTACGAGTCGAAGCCGCTGGCCATCTCGTTGATCCACGTGCACAAGAAGAAGGAGTCCGCCGTCGGCAAGGCGGTGTTCGACCTCGCCGAGCACATTCCGAGCATGGGCCAAGGTACCGGACGCACACGCCCTACGAACACACACACACGCGCGCTGTATATACCTCGAGTTCAGTCTCTCACCAGCGACGTGTACCCAACAGGAGCCAAGGAGATTGGCATTCCGCTGATTCGCAAGGGCAAGCGTGGTCCGGTGCTCGTGGTACAGCTCACGGTGACCGAGAGCGCGAGCGACTCCAAGCGCCTCAAGCGCAGCAGCAGCAAGGACTCGGGCCTGGCGCAGGCCAAGGTTCAGCTCGAGCTCGTGCCGCTGCGTGCGCGCGACCTCGACGCCAAGCTCGACGGCTCGCGCATCTCGCTCGACTTTGACATGGGCTCCAAGCACAAGAGCGAGAACGCCACCGAGACGGCCGACGCCGTGTGCACGCCGGGCAGCGGCGCCGTGACGTGGCCCGAGTCGCTCAAGCCCGTGACGCTCGTGTACCACATGAACGCCAACCCGGCGTCGCAGGCGCTCGAATCGCGCACCGTGACCGTCAAGCTGCGCTCGGCCGCCAGCACCGTCGCCAAGTGCACGCTCGATCTCGCGCTCGTGTCGAGCAACGGCTTCTCGGGCGTCTGGAGCTTCCGCTTCAAGAACAAGCACACCGAGCGCGCCGCCGAGGCCGTCGTCGACGTGCAGCTGCGCGCCACGTGGCTCAAGTTCGCCGGCAAGTCGCTCGGCCGCGGTGGCGACGACGACCTCACGAGCGACACCGACATGAGCGAGCTCGCCTCCACGACCTCCAGCGCCGGCGGCGGCGGCGACGAGGACGTCGACGAGGCCGACATTGCCGAGCTCGAACCCGACGACGACACGCCGTCGACCTCGGAGCCGCCGCCTCCGCTGCCTGCGCGCGCCCCAATCGCCATCGGCGAGTCGTCGCACCTGCCGCTGCCGTCGGCGCTCGGTGCCGAGGACAAGTCTCCGGCGCCTCCGCCGCCCGAGAGCTCCAGTGCTCCTGCGCTGCCGGCACGCAATGTCACTCCGCCCGAGAGCGCTGCTGCCGTGCCGCCGAAGCTTCCATCTCGTGACGCCTCAAAGGCCTTCAAAGCACCTGCCGGCACCGCCACCACCGAGCCACCCAAGCTCCCTTCTCGCGACACGACGACCACGGCAACAACCATTGATTCAACCACTCCCAAGCTTCCTCCTCGAGATACAACGGCCGCCACCACGGCAGCGGCAGCAGTGGTTGATAACGGAAGCGACGGCGGCGGTAGCGTGATCTCTCACGTTGTTCACGAGCGAATGCTCGAAGCTGTCAACCAGAAGCTCAAGGACGACCTGGTGGCACTCGAGGCCAAGCTCGCAGCAGCCGAGAAGGCCGCGCACGGACCGACGGTGCGCGAGCGCATGCTCGAGGGCGTCAACCAGAAGCTCAAGCAGGATATCGAGGAGCTCAAGGCGGCGCAGAGTGGCGGCCTCGAGACGCTGCAGCTGCAGCAACAGCAGGAGCGTGCGGCACATCAGACCGAGGTGGCGGCGCTTCAGACGCGCATCGCCGAGCTCGAGAAGGCGGCGCTGCACGACCGCAAGTACAAGGACTCGGCCAAGAAGCTCAAGAAGGAGCGCACGGCGCTCGAGGCGCGCGCCACCGAGGCCGAGACGCGCGCCACCAAGGCCGAGGCCTCGGTGCGGCAGCTGAGCGACGAGAAGCAGGCGCTGACGGCGCGCGTCGGCGAGCTCGACGAGAAGCTCGCCAAGCAGGAGCACGAGCGCGCACAAGCGGCCGAGCAGCTCGAGAGCGCCGAGCGTCAGATTGCGACCTTGCGCTCGGAGGCCGAGGAGGCACGCCGCGCGGCACTCGGCAGCAAGCACGAGACCGAAGAGGCGCAGTTGCAACTGAGCACCGTGCGGCGCGAGCTCGACCTTGCGCGGCAGACGGCTCGCGAGGCTGAGGAGACCAAGCAGGCGGCGCTCGAGGCCGCCGAGAAGGCTCGCTCGACCAAGGCCTCGAAGGCCGCCGGCCCATCGCCGCGCGAGCTCGACCTCGAGAAGCAGCTCGACAAGGCCAAGAGCCTCGCGGCCGAGCTCGAGACGCGTGTGCGCGAGGCCGACGAGGCACAACTGCAGCTCAAGCGCCGTCTCGAGGAGAGCGAGCACGCGAACGCCGAGCTGCAACGCCAGTTGCAGGACGTCAAGAGCGCACTCGACGAGGCGCAGCGCATGACGGCCGAGGCTTCGAAGGCGTTGGCGCGCGAACAGCAGACCAGCATGGACGCCAAGCGCCAGCTGCAGACGGCGCAGCGCTCGCTGCAAGAGGCGCAACAGGAGGCCGAGAACGCCAAGAAGCAGCTCGCCGACAAGCTCGCCGCCGAGCTCTCGACGCCCAAGTCCAAGTCCAAGAGCGGCCACTCCTCCAAGTCCAAGAAGCTGCAAGCCGACCTCGATGCGCTGACGCTCGAGCTGCAGCAGGTCAAGGCCGCACACGCCACGGCCACGGCCGCTGCCGCTACGGCTGCCGCGGCTGCGGCCGAGACCGCCGCCAAGGAGCGCGCGGCGGCTGTGCGCGAGCTCGAGGCCAAGCACCAGGCACACACCGAGCGCCTGAATGCCGAGCACCAGAGCGAGCTCGCGCGCCTGACCGAAGCGCACCAGAGCGAGCTCGCCGTCGCCAACAAGGCCTCTCAGGAGCAGGTCGCTCGCTTGGCTGACGAGCACCAGCGCGAGCTCGCCACCGCCAAGGCGGCCGCCGCCGCTGCTGCCGATGCCTCTACCGCCGCCGCCGCCGCTGCTGCTGCTTCGACTTCGTCTTCGGCTGACTCGCTCGAGACCGCCAAGCTCTCGGCAGCGCTTGCCGAGGCGCAAGCCAAGGTCGCTGAGCTCGAGGCACAGCTGCAGAGCGTGTCACGTGCGGCCGAGCAGGCGGCCAGCGAGGCGCAACGGCAGCTTGAGCACTTGCGGCGCGAGGCCGACGACGCCAAGCACGCGGCCGAGGCCGCGACCGCCGAGGCACAAAAGGCTCGCGCCGCTGCCGACGAGGCGGCTGGTGGTGGTGCGGCCGCGGCGGCCAAGAAGACGACACCGTCCCTGCGCGAGCGACTGCTCGAGTCGTCGAACACCAAGCTCAAGCAGGACGTGGCCGAGCTCGAGAGCAAGCTCGACAAGGTCGAGAAGGAGTTGATCGACACCAAGCACGAGGCGGCGCAAATGCGCAAGTCGATGGCCGACGCATCGGCGCAGGCCGGCGCGCAGGCCATGCAGAAGGTGCTCGAGGAGGCCAAGGCCAAGCTCGAGGCCGACCTCGCGCAAGCGCGCCTCGACCACAAGCACGCGCTCGAGGAGCTCAAGCAGGCGTCGGACGCCGCCGAGGAGGCTCGCCGCCTCGCGATCCAGGAGGCGAAGCGAGCGGCCGAGGCCGAAGTCAAGCTCGCCGCCGCGCAGCAGGCAGCAGCAGCAGCGACGGCCGAGAAGAGTGGCACGGCCGCGAGCCCAGCGACCACACGCGACGCCGCCCCAGCATCGTCCGGCTCCACGAGTGCGCCCAACCTGCGCGAGCGACTGCTCGAGTCTGCGAACGCCAAACTCAAGGCCGAGGTGCACGATCTCGAGTCGCGACTCGAGAACGCCGAGCGTCTCTTGGCGCAGGCCAAGCAAGCGCTTCCTGCCGCCTTGAGCGACACTGCCAAATCCACTCCTGCGGCTGCAGCTCCCGCGGCAGCGTCGCAACAACAGCAACAGCAGTTGCAACAGCGAATCAAGGCACTCGAGGACGAGAACGCCGCGCAGAAGCAACGCATCACCGGCCTCGAACAGCAGCTGGCAGCCGCCGCCAAGGCCGTCGCGAGCGCCAAGAAGAAGAGCAAGAAGCTCAAGAAGAAGAGCAAGAAGCATCGCCACAAGAAGACCAGCGACGACGAGAGCGGCAGCGGCAGCGACAGCGACGAGAGCGGCAGCGACTCTGAGAGCGAGAGCGACGACGAGCCGTCGGAGCGCGAGATCGAGCTCGAGACCGAGAACGAGGAGCTGCGCCAGCAGGTCAAGGAGCTGCAGGACAAGGTCGAGAAGCTCAAGAAACGCGTCTCGGATGCCGAACGCACCGCCGAGGCCGCACGACTCATGCAGCAGGTGGTCTCGCCTGCAGCCGAGCCGAAGCCGACGCGATCGGGCTCCGCTTCGTCGTCCTCCAAGACCACTACCGATCACGCGACGCCGACGCCAACACCAACCCCAACGCCAACGCCGGCTCCAACACCGGCTCCAGCCGCAAGTTCAAGCTCAAGCTCGGCTGCTGCGCCGACGAGCGGCGACCTGGAACGACTGCGCAAGAAGGAGGCCGAGCTCGAGCAGCTCGCGCAGGACCTCCAGATCTCGGACTCGGTCTACAAGTGCACGATGCAGTACGTGCCGGGCGACGACGGCTCCGAGCGCACGTCGGCCGTCGTGGCGCTGCTGCCGCACGTTCTCTCGCAAGGCACCGTGAAGATGCGCAGCTTTTCGCGCGCCGCCGCGTGCCTCACGGCATGCATCAAGCTCGCCGGCTCGGACCTCAACAACCTGTCGTACTGGCTCTCGACCGTGCTCTCGTTGGCACGCACGCTGCGCCAAGCCAACCTGGGCCTCTTCCTCGACGTCGATCGCACCGGCATACAGCAGCCGCCTGCCGAGAACGCGAGTGCCGCAGCAGGCTCGTCCAGCTCGGGCGAGTGGAACAGCGCCAAGGGCGACGAGATACTCGGCCAGCTGCTGTTCCATGCCTATTCGTCGCTCACGAGCGCCATCTTCCGCGTACGTTATTCGCGAGAGCACTCACGCGAAAGCGGTGATGATGATGATGATGATGTCTCACACTTGGAGGAGTGCTCCTCGTCGTGTAGGATCTCGAGCCGCTGCTGGAGCCCGCTGTGTTCAAGAATGGTCTGGCACCGAAGCACCGAGGTGAACAGCCGGTACGTTGAGCGCACATGTCTCTCTCTCTGTGCGTGACGATTTGCTCATTCATTCACTCACTGCCACAACAGACCGATCGTGTGACGATGGATAGCATCATTGCGCGCTTCGAGTTCATTCTCGGCCTGTTTGCCACACACCACATTCCGCGCGTGGTCGTGTGCCAGGCCATTCACCAGAGCATCTACTTTATGTCGGCCAATCTCTTCAATCGCTTGATCCAGCGCCGCTCGTTGTGCGTGCCGCACGTCGGCTTCCACATCAAGATGAGCCTCTCGATTCTCGAGGCATGGCTCATTGGCGGCCAGGATGTCATCGGTTCCGTGAGGTACGACTCCCTCTCTCGATGGCGCACTCGATGGCGCACTCGCTCACTCGCTCGCATATGCAGCCACTACCTGGAGATCTTGACGCAAGCGGCCAACGTTCTGATGCTGGCGACCAACTACGAGTTCTTCAAGACGCCCGAGACGATCGAGGAGCACTTTAACCGCTTGACGCTGGCCCAGGTGCGCCAGCTCATCACCATGTACCACTCGGATCACATGGTGCCGCAGCGGCTGCCGGAGCGCGTGCGCCAGGCCGTGGCAGAGGCGTGCAACAACAACCCGCAGAGCGCGTACGCGTCGGTTGTCGTGCCCGAGGTGCTGCCGCTCGACAAGGTCGTCACCAACCCGGCGAGTGGCAGCGAGTGAGAGCCGCGCGTTCGTGGGAGAACCATCCATCCATCCCGTTCGTGCAAACGGGAGGAGGATTGTATTAAATTACACACACATACACACACATACACACTCAGTCCCGCAAGAATGGTGGTGGTGGTGGTGTTGGTGGTGGTGGTGTTGGTGGTGGTGGTGGTAGTCGAGGTGTGAGTGATGTACACGGTCGTCGTCGAGAGTCTCGTTGTTTGTGTCAGGCAATGTGCGATGCGAGCGCCGTGCGGAAGCGTTGCGAGTACGTGGTGGGATCGACGGTTGAAAGGCGTTTCTGGTGAGGTGCGTGCGGATTAGCGCGAGGAGGCAGTGGGTGAGGCAGCGTGATGATGTTGTGTGCGGCAACGACGACGTACCGAATCGCCTCGCACGGACTTGGTAAAGTGCGCCAGGCGCTTGGTGGTGTTGTACTTTTGCAGGTAGTCTACGATGCCAAAGAAGAACAGCTCGCCGTCGCCGGCACCATTCTGGGCGCCAGCAGGCTCAAGCGGCGACAGCTGCTCGCACCACGGCGGGAGGGCCAGTCTGCAAACACGCGCAATCTCGCTTGGTAAGTGACGTTGCGTCTGCGTGTGTGTGCGTGCCATTTGGCGGCGCGTACGGTTGTAGCGGCTCGGGCAGCATGGCCAACAGGTTCGGAGGAAGGATCGGCACCGATAGCGTTCGGCCTTCAGCTTGCGAGGTCTCGAGCAGTTGCGAGACGACGGCAGGGTTGGGTGGCGCCAAACCTACACGCGACAAGATTGCGTCGGTGAGTGAGAAGCGTCGGTGAGTGAGTGGGCCAAGTGCGGCGCCAACATTCGAGACATTCGTACCGAAGCGGCGCTGGTGTTGTCGATTGTGCTTCATTGCTGGTCGCAACGGCGATACTGGCGCGTACGATGGCTCGTGAACGACAGCTGGCGGTGGTGAGTAGACCTTGTACTTGGAGTCTCGCTGCGGTTCGACAAAGAACAAGAAGCGCGGAGCTGCCAACAACAGCCAGTGCACGTCAGCCTACGTGCCCGAGCCAAGCCTTGGCGACGGCGGCACGTACCCTTTCTACTCATCTCCGAGATGCGCAGCGAGCTCGAGCTCTCCGGAGCAACGGTCGGTGCCACCAACGATGGATTGGAAGTGGATGTCGTGGTCGTGGTCGATGTGGTCGTTGTACGACCGGCTCTCGTGGCGATCAACATCGAGTAGTCCATGAGCTTGTGCTGCTCCAAAAACTACACCGCCACCACCACAACAACAGCAGGTGGTGTGTGAGTCACGCTGCGAATGGATGGAGGGAGCTAGGCGGTGGCAGTACCTCGCAGTCCTTCTCCAGTTGCTCGAGAAAGCGCTCTCGTGTACTGCCGATGCCGAACGTGCGCTTGACGTCGCAGTCCTTGAGCGGCTCCATGAGCACGCTCTCGACCTTCTCTTTGTCTTTGTCCTTGTCCTTGTCCTTCTCTTTCTTATCCTTCTTGCTGCTACGGTCTGCCGTCGATCCCTGTCACAACGAGCCATCAGCCACGCAGGCAGTCATGCAAGCGCATCAATCAATCAACGATGACTGCATGACGTACCTTGATATCGTACAACTCGGCGATCGGCTCCTCGGTGTTGTAGACGCCAGGCATCGTGATGAAGTAGGTCTTCTTCTTGCCGTCGGTGAGCAGATACAAGCCCAGGATCGGCACGAGCAGCGACGCCGGGTTGGCGTGCAGATGCTCGATGTAGGCCGGCAAGAGCGCGCGCAGCCACTTGGCCTCCTGCTCCGAGATGGTCTTGATCAAGAAGCGCGACTGGTGCGACACGACGATCATCGAGCCACTCTTGCCGGGCGACACGACCTTGGCGAGATCCGGCTGCGACCAGCTCCACTGCACGTGTGCCACCACCACCGCCACTCGTGAGTGCGCCGCGAATCAATCGATCTGTCGGCATTCGTACCAGGAGCGTATCGACGTCGATGCGCTTGATGCGGCGGATGATCTCGAAGGCCTTGGGTGCGAATGCCGTCATTCGTGCTTGTGGCGAGAGTGCACTGTACCAGTGTACCGACCACAGTCACACCACCACGAGCGCAGCCGGCGATTGACGCATCATTTCATTAGCGGGCCAATGTCGCCATATGTGGCAGCGCCAAGAGCGAGCGAGAGAGAGTACGGGTGCGTGGCTGGTAACGTACACCGAGATGTTCTCGGCAATCACCTCGTCGTATATCTCTGGCGTGATCTCGAATACCAACCGATATGTTGCCAGCACCTACGCGCACATATCATGCCACGAGTCAGGCAGGCGAGGCACCACAGCGACAGCATGCGCGATTCACGAAGGAGAGAGAGAGAGGCAATGCTAACGGCGCACAGCATACCGAGAGGCGCAGCACGACGACGAACTGCAGCAAGTCGGTCTCGGAGATGTGGCGCGAGGCGACGGTCGTGCGCGTGTTGTACAGCAGGTTGTACTCGTCGGGCGCGAACGAGCCGTCGTCGGCCTCGGTGCTCTCGAGCTGGTCCGAGTCGAGCGTCGCCTCGCTAGCTCCCGCCTCACTCGACGACGCCACGCGCCGCCGCGATGCCGACGAAGTCGACGACGACGATGACGGCTGCTCGGAACCCGAGCGGTGGCGGTGCGACTCGCGCACCAGCGAGCTGGTCTGCGACTTGTGCGTGCGGCGGCGCGACGGCGTCGACGACGGCGAGCCGCCCTCCGAGTCGCTGTGTCCCTGGCCGTCGTCGCGGTGCGCCTTGCGCCGGCTGGGCGTCGCGGAACGCGAGTGGACGTCGCCTGATGAGCTCGAAGACGCCTTGAGCGGCGATTTGCGCGGCGACGGCGACGAAGACGAGGCCGCCGTCGGGTCGGGCTCGCTGCCATCGGCGTGCAGCAGCGTCGGCAGCACGTTGTCGGTGTCGGTGCGCCTGCGCTGCGAGCCCTTGGAGCGCGACGGCGTCTCGGAGCGCGAGCCCCCGTTGCTCAGCGCCGGCGCGATGAGTGACGAGCCTCCGCCGTCCTCGCCGGCACTGGCACTGCCACCATCGGTACTCGACGCCAGCGACGAGGTCGACGAGGTCGACGACGACAGAGCGCCGCCGCTGCTGCTGGTGGACTTGCTGCTCGAGGTCGTGTGCTTGCTGCGCTTGGAGCTCTTGGAGTGTCGGGTGGGCGTGCCTTCGGGAGTTGTGACACTCGACGGCGCTTGCTCGGAGTCACTAGTCGGTTGTGGTGGCGGTGTGGCGGTCGAGGCAGATTCAGCGCCCGAGGCTAGCGACGGAGGAGGAGTGTCGGCTGCGGCTGCGGCAGCGGCCTCGCCGTTGCTTGCGGCAGCGTCAGCCATTATGTCCTCACGGCACAGCGAGCCACCAACTGTGTACCACACACACTCGCTCACTCTCACACACTCACTCTCGCACCGTCTCTCTCGTAGGAGGCCAGAGAGCGCGCGAGCGATGGCGCTGGCGATGAGGAGATGCGACGCGGCGGCAGCGATGGAACGAATGAGCTCGAGCTCGATCTCAATCTCGATCATCATCATCGCCCTCAACCACGCACGTCACACCCACACAATCACACACACTACACTGCGATACTTGAGTCTCTGGTCTCTGGTGAGTGTGATACCATCGAGAGGAGATGGCGACGGCTGCGACGACGACTACGGCGGCAGCGGCGGCGGTGGGATCGGCAGCTGACATGTCGCACATGTTCTACCTCGTGGTGGCGCTCGAGCTCGTGCTCGCGCTCGCGCTCGCCGCCGGACTCTGGGGCCTGCTGCGACTGCTGGCGGCCGCCGGCGGCT
>Ga0209930_1002893_pt1 | contig 18639 bp, 15 predicted proteins | sample ThiBiot_500_biof_2_FD_183948 | JGI IMG/M metagenome (GOLD analysis project Ga0209930, IMG submission 183948) | Wastewater bioreactor microbial communities from Cape Town, South Africa - Thiocy_cont_500_biof (SPAdes) | ecosystem: Engineered > Bioreactor > Thiocyanate-remediating >... | reverse complement strand
CCCTCGGCCGCTCTCAAGGGCTACCGTATCGCGGGCAGCCTGGCGAGCGGCCGAGGGAGACGTCATTTCCTGATTGCTCAGTACCGTTCCCAGAATGGCCCCCGCCCCCGGTACAACGGCATTGAGCGCCTGTGGGCCAAACTTCATGGCCAGGCTTTTAAGTAGCCCTCTTGGGTCTTTTGTAATCTGCTGGATCGCCGTCGTCAGGGTACCGCCACCGGGTATGGCTTTCAGGATTCCTTTCGCCAGTGGAGCCAGTTTTTTGCCCCATTTCTTGAGCGCCCCCCAGAAGTAATCTTTTTCGATTTCATGCATTACCTCGTTGAAATCGTTCTCAAACTCAAATTCGTTCTCATAATTGTTGGAGAAGATTTCATAGAGCCGGGCTTCATAACGACCATCGGGCGTACTATCGAATTCGTCGTCGTTTTCAAATTCATCATCCGTTTCAAACTCGGACAGGTAATCGGCTTCATTCTGTACGTCGTAATTGCCTTCGCTGTCGAACTCGTTATCGGTTTCCCAACTGCCTTCGTTGTCGAATTCATTATCGACCAACTCAAATTCGTTGTAGCTGTCAGGAGACTCGTTATCGAGCTCGAATTCCTGCTCAAATTCACTCAGATAGTCGTTTTGATACGCCTTCATGATTATACCTGTTAAATTTTACATCCGAAATGGGCCGTATACGTAAATGGTCAGATGCTCTGGTTCGCTCTGATTTGGGAGGAAATGCGAACATCCAAAAGGGTGTGGTTTAGACACCAAAGGTCGGCTAAAGGGGAAGTGGGGTAAATACCAAGATGTTGGTATATCGGCGCGTAGAACTACGTGAAAAATAGCGTCTTCTTTAAATGATCTTGTTAACCTGGGCGTATCGGGCTAACTCAATGTTGGTGTGAATGCGGAGCTTTCGGTAGATATTTTTGCGGTGCGTTTCGACGGTTCGCGTACTAAGAAACAATTTATCGGCAATGGTTTTTGTCGTATGGCCATCCACAATCAATTGAATCACCTCGGTTTCACGGTCGGTCAAGTCCTGGGTAATTTTTTCGGCAGCTGGTTTTCTAAGTTGCTGGACTAAGGATGGTGGTAAATAAAGATGGCCAGTTCCAACCGCCCGGATGGCAGCAAATAACTCATTACGACCGGCCTGTTTGGGGCAATAGCCCATCGCCCCCGCTTCGATTGCCAGATTAACCGACTGGGGGTTTGTAAGGGTTGTGAGAGCGAGTACGTTGGTCGCTGGGTAAAAGGTTCGAATGGTACGCGTCAACTCCAGCCCCGACATATCGGGTAAGTCAATATCCAGCAGAAGCACATCAATGTCGTGCTGTAGCAAAAAAGGAATAACCTCCCTTCCGGTGTGCAATACGCCAACTACGGTATGGTCGGTCGAATACTCGATCAGAAACCGGACACCGTCGGCAAACAGGCAATGGCTATCAACAATCAGTAGTTTTTGCATTGTATCAAAGGGAGTTGGATAAACACAATGACTCAATCCGAAAAACAATAGGGGGTAGCTGTAAGCGCAATCGATCTGGCGGTTAGGAAAACTAAATTAGTTACGTGGCTTTTCGGATAGTCATCAGTTTTTAGTGTACGGTTACGTTACTTATCTACCTGTCGTAATTGCCCCTTTATCTGTCGCTATGCCCCTCCCGTTATGGCGAATACAGGTCGTACCTTTGCCTTGGTATTCATCAAAATCAGTAAACAACATGCAGAAGATCACCACATTCCTGACATTTAACGACCAGGCTGAGGAAGCCGCCCGGTTGTATACCTCGCTCTTTAAAAATTCGAAAATTACCAGCATTTCGCATTATGGCGAAGGCGCTCCCGCTCCAGCTGGACGTGTGATGTCGGTTACATTTCAATTGGATGGACAGGAGTTTTCAGCCCTGAATGGTGGCTCTTATTTCAAATTCGCTGAAGGCATTTCGCTCTTTGTCAATTGCGAAACGCAGGAGGAAGTCGACCTGTATTGGGAGAAGCTCTCGGAGGGTGGAGAAAAAGGCCCATGCGGCTGGCTGAAGGATAGATTTGGCGTGTCGTGGCAGATTGTTCCATCAAAACTAGGTCAGCTATTGGGCGATAAAGACCCGGAGAAAGCAAAGCGGGTGATGCAGGCCATGTTGAAAATGAACAAGCTAGACATCGCTACGCTGGAGCAGGCTTATGCAGGCGAATAGTCAGTGATTTTCTTAAACCGCGAAGACGCGATAGACGCAAGGCCGTGAACAGCCCTCGTGTTTATTGCGTCTTCGCGGTTTACGTAAATCCAGATCATGGGTGCCACTAAACTTTTTCACGTCGGGGCGGTCTTACTGAAAAGTAAATTCAATAAATCGCCATGCGTACACTTCTGTTTGGCATTCTCTTATTGGCAACAGCCTGTCGTCGGCCATCGACGCAGTTTGCCGCTATGCTCACGCCCGTCCGGCCACCTGCCGATTACAGTCAGTATCTGAAAGCAGGGGATGAACTGGTGGCGTTGGGTAATGATCCGGCCTGGTCATTGACCATCAATCCATCGAAAGGAACGCTTATCTTTAAATCGAGTAAAGACAGCCTGGCAACGTCGGTTCCCGAACGACAGACGGATTCAGACGGAGTACTTCGGTATAATGCGCCTGTAGGGGGTGGTACTCTCAACATCGTTTTCCGGCCCGACAGTTGTGTGGATGCCAAAACCGGGCAACCGTACGACTACCGGGTTCAGGTCGATAGTCATGAGAAGCATTATGTAGGTTGTGGGGTGTCGCTTCAGAAACTGACTCTGTTACAGGACATTTGGGTGTTAACCGAATTCCAGGGGAAAGCCATCACAGCGGATGCCTCGCGACGGGAAGTGCCCCGGTTGGAAATTTCTCTAACAGAGGGCCGTGTAACGGGCACAACGGGCTGTAATCGACTAAGTGGCCCCGTGAAAGCCGATACCCGTCAGATCGTGTTTGGGCCACTTATTACGACCAAAATGGCCTGTATTGGGGCTGCTGGAGACCTGGAAAGCCCATTTTTAAATGCATTGAATGCGCCACTGTCGTATCAGATTGGATCGGGCCGGCTAACGCTGTTGCAAAATGGGGCAGCACTCATGGTCTTCAAAAAAGTAGATTAGTGTCAAGTTGACCTTTATTATCAGCGAGTGCCTACTTCATTGGCATTCGCTTTTTTATTATTTTTGTTACCTGCTTAAAAGTCAATCAAATCTTTAAAAGTTTCTTTTTAGGCCAACTTGCCTGAGTTTCCAATCAGCCTGTTTTTAAATCATCAAAACCTATGAAAAACGTACGGTTTCCCTCCCGCGCACTACTCCTGGCGGGCGTGCTGACAACCGCTGTGTCTCAGCTTCCGACGGATGCCTGGGCACAAACAATGGCCAAACGGACTGTAGCGGCTAAGTCTGTTGCCGCTGCTGAAGCGCCGATTGCCTTGAATCGGGTACTCGTGTTTTCGAAAACGAAAGGATTTCGCCATTCATCGATCCCGGCGGGAAAAATGGCGATTATGAAACTTGGTCAGGAAAATGGTTTTGCCGTCGATACAACGGAAGATGCCTCCAAGTTTACCGAAGCCAATCTGAAAAAGTATGGTGCCGTTATCTGGCTAAGCACAACGGGCAATGTGCTCGACGATGCGCAGCAGGCTGCTTTTGAGCGTTACATTCAGGCGGGTGGTGGTTTTGTCGGTATCCATGCTGCTGCCGACACTGAGTACGACTGGCCCTGGTACAACCAACTGGTAGGTGCGTATTTCCTGAGCCATCCTAAGCAGCAAAACGCTGAAATTGAAATTGTTGATAAGAGTCACCCGGCCACGAAAATGCTGCCGGATCGCTGGAAGCGCTGGGACGAGTGGTACAACTACAAGAGCATTCAGGGCGATCTGAAAGTGTTGGGTAAACTGGACGAGAAAACCTACGAAGGCGGAAAGAACGGCGATAATCACCCGTTCATCTGGCATCACGATTTCCAGGGTGGTAAAGCGTTCTATACGGGGGGCGGCCATACCGATGAGTCGTACACTGACCCGATGTTCCTGCAACACATTCTGGGTGGAATCAAGTCGGTGATGGCGTCCAGCCTGAAATTTGGCCAGGCCAAAACGATGCCCTTTCCTGAAGAAAACCGATTTGAACAGCAGGTACTGGTGCAGGGGATGGACGAACCAACCGAACTGGCTGTGCTCGATAATGGCAAGGTGCTCTATACCCAGCGCAAAGGTGAGCTAACGGTCTACGATCCGCAAAAAAAAAAGACTAAGGTAGTTGCCAATTTCCCGGTTTTCAGCAAGTTCGAATATGGCCTGATGGGCTTGAACATCGACCCGAACTTCAAGCAGAACAAGTGGATTTATGTGTACTATTCCCCTCTGAACGGCGCGACAGTTGCTGACACGGCTCAGCATCTGTCGCGCTTTGTCTATGACGACGTTCGGGACACAGTTTTGCTGAATACCGAAAAGGTACTGCTGACCATTCCGGTGAAGCGTGACGGCTGCTGCCATACCGGCGGGTCGATTGCCTGGGACCGGAAAGGAAATCTGTACCTGTCGACGGGTGATGATACCAATCCGTTCAACTCCGATGGCTATGCGCCGATTGACGAACGGCCCGGCCGGAAAGGATGGGATGCCCGGTTGACCTCCAGCAATACCAACGACCTGCGGGGTAAAATCATCCGGATTCATCCTGAAGCCGACGGAACCTATACCATTCCCGAAGGCAACCTGTTTCCGAAAGGCAACCCAAAGGCTCGCCCTGAAATTTACGTAATGGGAAACCGGAATCCCTACCGGATTTCGGTCGATCAGCGGACGGGTTATCTGTACTGGGGCGAAGTTGGCCCCGATGCCGGTAACAACAGTGAAAAATATGGTCCTCGTGGTCACGATGAAATGAACCAGGCGCGTCAGGCTGGGTATTTTGGCTGGCCGTTGTTTGTCGCTGATAACCGCCCGTACCACACCCGTAGTTTTGCCGATAGCACAACGGGCCCCCTGTTCGATCCGCAACACCCCATCAATGATTCGCCCAATAATACGGGGCTAAGAGAGTTGCCTCCTGCCCAGAAAGCCTTCATCTACTACCCCTATGCCGATTCACCGGAGTTTGGTGATATTGTAGGCAAAGGTGGTCGGAATGCGATGGGTGGCCCGGTCTATTACTACGATGATTATCCAGAAACGTCGGTTAAATTCCCCCGCCACTACGACGGTAAATTCTTTGCCTACGACTGGATTCGTGACTGGATTCACCCTGTTACGATGAAGCCCAATGGCGATTTCGTGAAGATGGAAACGTTTATGCCCAGCACGAAATTCTCGCACATCATCGACATGCAGTTCGCCAACGATGGATCGCTGTATACGATTGAGTATGGTCAGAAATGGTTTGGTGCCAATGCCGATGCACGGCTGGCTCGTATTACGTACAATGCCGGAAACCGGAAGCCGGTAGCCGTTGCCAGCGCGAATAAAATGGTGGGTGCTGCTCCATTAACGGTGAAATTCGATGGCGGTAAATCGATGGATTACGATGGCGACGCGCTTAAATACGAATGGTCTTTTGGCAAGAATATGCCTAAGCAAATGACCGCTTCGCCAACCGTTACCTTCAGCAAGCCAGGGGTTTATCCGGCCACGCTGAAAGTGACCGACGCAGCCGGTAACGTGTCGACCCGGACGATGGACATCAAAGTGGGTAACGACGAGCCCAAAGTAGTTGTTGATGTCGCTGGTAACAAGACTTTCTATTTCCCAAACAAGCCTGTTAAATATGCGGTGAAGGTGGTCGACAAAGAAGATGGTACGCTACAGAAAGGCATCAGCCCCGACGACGTGACCATGACTATCGATTATCTCGAAGGCTTCGACAAGACGTTACTAGCGCAGGGGCACCAGGCTAATACGGGCTCTTCGACTGGAAAACGGTTAATTGAACTGAGCGACTGTAAAGCGTGCCATACCATTGATCAGAAGTCGATTGGACCTGCTTATATCGATGTTGCCAAGAAGTACAAAGGCACGGGTTCTGAAAGTAAACTGATCCGTAAGGTGATCACCGGTGGCGGTGGTGTATGGGGTGAACAGGCCATGAGCGCCCACCCACAACTGAAAGAAAGTGAAGTAGCCGATATGGTTGGATACATCCTTTCGCTGGCTGACGAAAAAGCAGCTAATCGCAAACCGATTTCTGGTGATTACGTACCTGTAGCGCAGAAAAAGGATGGTTCCTATATCCTGACCGCAACCTATACCGACCGGGGGAATGGCGTGATTGGGCCTTTGACTGGTTCGACATCTGTGGCGCTGCGCTCACCCTCTGTGAAAGCTGTAACGGCTGATGCCAAACAGGATATTTTCCAGTTCGACATGCCGAAGGTTGGCCCAGCTGCTATTGGTACCAAATCGGGAAGTTACGTCGCCTTTAACGACATTGATCTGACGGGTATTGAAAGCATTTCACCAACGGTATTTGCATCGACTACTCAAACGGCCGGTGGTAAGCTTGAAGCGCGGATCAACTCCCCAACGGGCCCTTTGTTAGGCGAGGTAGAGGTAAAACCAGGAACGGCTGGCCCCGTAAATCTGCCGTTCCGCCAGCCTGTGCAGGGGATGCATAAACTCTATCTGGTGTTTGTGAACCCCGAAGCTGGTCAGAAGGCCCTGTTTGCCCTCGACAAAGTGCAGTTCGGCGCGCAGGGAATGTAAGTGAACAGGCGCTTTTCCTATGTACACAGAAGCCACAACCAGTAAAGGTTGTGGCTTCTGCTTTTTAATCCGTTTTGCGGGCTTGCCGTTCGAATTACGATACTTACTGTTAGTTGCAGACCTGATAGGCCGCCGACGCATCTTTTTGCCAGAACGGTTTAACCTGCGACAGACTGTACACACAGATGGTTTTAATGGTATTATTTTCGCAGCGTAAAAAGCTAAGCGCTGTGTTCCTGCTCAAATCAAGGCCCGTCAGCTGATTATCGTAGCAGGTCAGATTACTTAAAATCGTGTTTTTTGTGACGTCCAGACTCGTCAGCTGATTGCCATAGCAGTTCAATTCAGTCAGTGCCGTATTGGTAGTTAGCATTAAGCCCGTTAGCTGGTTGTTTGGGCATAGCAGGGTGCTAATTACTACATTTTGGCTAAGGTCCAGCTTGGTCAGGCGATTGCCTTCACAGTCCAGACTCGTCAAGGCTGTATTTTTTGATAGGTCCAGGGTCGAAAGCTGATTGTAGGAGCACAAAAGCTTGGTTAGCGCTGTATTCTTCGTGATGTCAAGACTCGTCAGCCCGGCTGCCGAACAGTTCAACTCGGTTAAGATCGGGTTGTGACTGATATCCAGCCCATTCAATTTTGTAAAGGAGTAGTCCAGATATTGTACTGACGTATTCTTTGTCAAATCCAGACGGGTCAGGCCGGTACTGCTACAGCTTAATCTCGCCAGGCTGATGTTGTTACTAAGGTCAAGCGAGGTTAAAGCCTGGTTGTTGGAGCAGTTAAGTTGAGTGAGAGCCGCGTTCTGACTGAGATCCAGGCCGTTCAGGCTGTTATTGGAACAGGCTAGCGAGACTAGAGCCGTATTCTTGCGGATGTCCAGACTGTTTAGCTTATTCGTGCTGCAAATCAGCTCCGTCAAGGCTGTATTTTTGCTGACATCCAGACTGGTAAGCTGGTTGCTGGAACAATCCAGATAGGTTAGATTCACAAAAGCTTCGATGCCCTGTAGATTACTGATCCCCTGACTGGCAACCGTCAGACTAGTTACTTTTTGCGCATTACTCAAGAGTATTTTGCCATCTTTGGTATCGTCGAAGCGGAGGTCGATAAGCCTCTGTTCAAAAGCCGCATCAGGCACATCGGCATACGGATTCGTGCCAATCGTAAGATTAAACGCGACCGGAGTTGCCGCTTTATGATTGTCGAACGCAATCACGCTCCCCGTTACCGTAAGGCCATATCCTACATTTTTGAGCGTAAACGTGGTATCACTGAGGTTTTTAGCTAAGGTGTCTTTGTAAACGACGGCATACGTAACCGGGTCTCCATTAGGGTCTTTAGCTCTCGTCCAGCTCAGGACCACATCACTGCTGGTAGTCGCTTGTTTGGCGGTCACGGTGAAGATTGCCGGGGCCAGGTTAGGGTCGGGGCCGTCGTCTTTTTTACAGGAAAAGACCAGTAGGCCCAGCAAGAGTAGTAGAGGAAGAAAAGTAATACGATTGTTCATAATGGAGCAGTGTAAGGTTAGTTATCAATATAGATGTGAAGGCCAGGGATGGCTTCATCGGAAAGAACCTGCGTATAGCCCGGTGATTTTATGTAAACGGTCTCATGCTGTTTTAGCCACTATCGTCCTAAACCTCTATCGAACAGCTTTTTCAGACGGATTGCCGGTGAACTAATCCCGGACGGTACTTGTCTTTTGAATGTTATGGCAAAAACAGTACCAACTCATGCAAATTCTACCGAAACTAAAGACCAGATAAGCTGGCGTGAACGCTTTGCTGCTTTGGGTAACCTGCCCTCGTTTTTTCGACTTGTCTGGCAGGTGTCGCCAAGTCTGTTTCTGGGCAATGCGTTTCTTCGGTTAATTCGGGCAGCTATTCCAACGGCTACCCTCTATATAGGCAAGCTGATTATCGATCAGGTGGTTACTCTTTCCAAACACAACGAGGGTGATACGCGTATGCTCTGGTGGCTGGTCGGGGCCGAATTTGGCCTGGCTATTCTGTCTACGGCATTAGGTCGGGCAGTAGCGCTGATGGATAGCCTCCTGGGCGATTTATTCGCTAATCAGACGTCCATCCGGTTGATGGAGCACGCGGCTACTCTCGACCTGGAGCAGTTTGAAGACGCTACTTTTTACGATAAGCTCGAACGGGCGCGTCGGCAGACGAACGGACGTACGGTTTTACTATCCGGTGTGTTCGGGCAGGTGCAGGAACTGATTTCGGTTGGTTTTCTGGCGGCTGGTCTGGCGGTATATAATCCATGGCTGCTAGTCCTGATTCTGCTGGCCGTAACCCCCTCATTCATTGGTGATAACTATTTCAATCAACGGAGCTATTCGCTTTCTCGATCCTGGACGCCCGAACGACGGGAACTCGATTACCTACGCTATATCGGGGCAAGTGACGAAACGGCCAAGGAGGTTAAAATTTTTGGTATATCGGGCTTTCTGATCGATCGGTTTCGGGAGTTATCGTGGCAGTATTATCTGAAAAACAAAGCGTTAGCCATTAGCCGGGCGGGATGGGGGACTTTATTGACGGCCCTGGGAACGGCGGGTTATTATGGGGCGTATGTCTGGATTGTGATGCGAGCTGTTGGTGGACAAATCACCCTGGGCGACCTGACGTTTCTGGCAGGTTCGTTCCGGCAGGTGCGTGGCTCGCTGGAGGGCATTTTGCTTCAGTTTAGCAGCCTTACCCAGGAAGCAATCTATTTGCAGGACCTGTTCGACTACTTTGCAATAAAGCCCTCCATTCATTCGCCTTCTACATCCCGTCCGTTTCCTAATCCAATTCGGCAGGGGTTTGTATTTGAGAATGTGGGTTTTAAGTACACCAATTCGGAACGATGGGCGCTGCGAAATCTGTCATTTACCCTACAGGCGGGTGAAAAGCTGGCACTCGTTGGCGAAAACGGTGCGGGTAAAACTACATTAGTGAAGTTGCTGGCTCGCTTGTATGATCCGGCCGAAGGGCGCATTCTGCTCGATGGCTATGACCTCCGCGAGTATGATCTGGCAGAACTACGGCGAAACATCGGGGTGATTTTTCAGGATTATACCCGTTTCAAAATGTCGGCCGGGGTCAATATTGCCGTTGGCGACATCGACCAGCGCACTAACCAGGACCGTATCGAAACCTCCGCTCAGCGAAGTCTGGCCGATACGGTAATTGCCAAGTTAGCCGGAGGGTACGATCAGCAATTGGGTCGTTCGTTTGGTAAAGGCGTTGAATTGTCGGGGGGCGAATGGCAGAAAGTGGCCCTGGCTCGTGCCTACATGCGGGATGCCCAACTGATTATTCTGGATGAGCCGACGGCCGCCCTCGATGCCCGTGCTGAGTACGAAGTGTTTCAGCGGTTTGCCAAACTAACCGAAGGAAAATCGTCGGTCATTATTTCGCACCGATTCAGCACGGTTCGGATGGCCGACCGGATTCTGGTCCTGGAAAACGGAACGCTGCTTGAAATCGGCTCACACTACGAGCTACTGGAAAAAGAGGGGCGATACGCTGAACTATTCGGGTTACAGGCGCGGGGATATCAGTAGGCGTTTGGGTTTGATTTCTTAAATACGTACGTTATATTGTACGTATATTCAGATGGACACTATGCAAGTAGTTAATTATACAGAGTTTCGGCGTTCGATGAAGGCCAAGCTCGACCAGGTTAGTGACGATGGCGATACCATCATTATTAATCGCAGTGAGAATAAAAATGTGGTACTTATTTCCCTTCGGGAGTATAATTCGCTGAAAGAAACCTTGCATCTGTTGGGTTCAGAGAAAAATAGAAATCGTCTTCTGGGTGCTGTTGAACGAGCGAATCGAGGTGAATTTGAACAACACCAACTGATTGACGAGTAGCATGAATCTGTCGTGGGACAAAGAGGCCTGGGAGGATTATGTCTATTGGCAGCAAACGGACAAAACGGTATTGCGCCGAATCAATGAACTCATCAAAGAATGCCTACGGACGCCATTTGAAGGAAAAGGTAAGCCGGAGCCACTGAAAGAAAACCTGAGTGGATTCTGGTCGAGACGGATCACAGATGAGCACCGACTCATTTACCGTGTTGAATCGGATCGTCTGCATATCATCCAATGTCGATTCCATTATTAAAAAAGCTGTTGTTCAAGTTTTTATATTCCTAAACATATGATATCTATGAAATCGTTTTTGAGTGGCTTTCTTCTGTTGGGTGCCGTCAGCAGTTCGTTTGCTCAGGCACCAACCATTCCCTCGCCCGACACGCAAATTAAAGTAGCGGTTCTGGCGGCTCCGGCCGATAAGCGTGATGGGGCCACCGTGTATGGCTATACTGCCAAAAATGAATTTACGGTGATTCGGAAAGGAACCAATGAATTGATCTGTCTCGCCGACGATCCAGCCCAGAAAGGATTAAGTGTATCCTGCTATCATCGTGACCTTGACCCGTTTATGGAGCGTGGTCGGGTGCTGAAAAAGGAAGGAAAAAAGCCAAACGAGATTCTGGCTATTCGGGAGCAGGAAACAAAAGATAAGAAGCTGACAATGCCTTCGCACCCGTCAACGTTATTTTCTTATACCGCTAAAGATGAGGACTATAACCCCACTACAGGCGAGATAAAAGATGGCTATCTTCGGTATGTGGTGTATATTCCATACGCTACCGCCGAAAGCACAGGTCTACCTACCAAACCCGAGGCTCCCGGTATGCCCTGGATTATGGACCCTGGTACGCATAGGGCGCATATTATGATCAATCCGCCGGTATCCTCAACGGCGCATCATTAATCGGGCTAAGGGCTCAGTTGCGGTCTGGTAGGTAAGGAATGCAACCTTATGAGGTCTCAGTGACTCTATAGGGGTCAAAACGAATAAAAAACCTATGGGCCTCCATATCAGAAAGCTATTCCTGGCGACAGTGGTCTTTGGACTGTGTACTGGCATGGGTATGGCTCAAAGGAGGGAGGTTGATTATTCGCGTATCAAAGCGACGCCCAGGGTGAGTCCGGTGATGCCTGCTAACGTGGTTCCTGGACACACGGGAACACCCAGCGTTTTGACAATCAGGGCGTTTGCTGTTGATATTAGTAAGCCGATAGTATCGGCCACTGTAAAAATTACCTCTCGAACAACGGGCAAGACTCAGGTAGTGACGCTGACAAATGGTCGTCTGGAGCGAGTAATCAATGACCCCGATGTGTTGGTGATTGAGGTAAGCGAGCAGGGCTATACAACCCGAAATTTAACGCTTGCTGTATCGCCCACAGGTAAGCCCTACGAGTTTGATGCTCAGCTTGATCCGGCTCTAATTAAACTAACTGTGTGGGCAACCGATAGCCAGACAAAAAAGGTTATCCATGATGCGCATTTTACTATTTCGGGCCGTGTGGGCGAATCCACTCTACTACTTTCTCCCGATACAGCTACGGGTATTGTCAAAACCGACTTGCCTCGTAAGGGCGTTTATCAACTCACTAGTTCGGCAGCGGGCTACGGCGATTTTACAAAGTCTATCCAGCTCGATAGTGTAGAGAATGAAGCCAGGGTGATGCTGACGCCCCAAAAAATAAAGGTCGCAAGTGAGGCTCAGGCTCTCCCCGAAGCTGTTGTAAAGTCGGTAAAGACGGCCCGGCAGGAAATGCCTGCGGAACAGGTTTCCATAAAAGCACCTGTGCTATCGAGTGCAATTGCGGCTCCGGTAGTACCAATTGTTCCGCCCAAAGCCTTTGGCGCTATTGAACGAGGAAAGCCCGTTCGGTTAACCGCTATTTATTTCGACCAAAGTTCGCCTGTTCTTCGGCCAGAATCGTTTCCGGAACTCGATCAACTGGCCTCAATGCTCCTGGAAAACCCATCGGCTCTGCTCGAAATTCGGGGGCATACAGACAACCAGGGCGATTTTGATCTGAACGTAAAACTTTCCCGCGACCGTTGCCAGGCGATCATTGATTACCTGGTGGGTAAGGGGATTGCTCAAACCCGTCTGAAAGCGGTTGGCCGTGGCCCTATCGACCCAATAGCACCTAATAATAACGAAGACAACCGGAAGAAGAATCGACGAGTAGAGTTTATTGTGCTCTGAATCAGGTTGTTGGCTCTTCGCCACGAAAGGCATCTTTCTTCTCAACAACGGCTAATTTTATAGGCCTGCCTTCTCGAGCCGACTGATAAATGGCTTCAATGATTTTTTGATCCTGAAGTCCTTCTTCGCCCGGTGTAAATGGAGTTTTATTGCCTAGAACACATTCCGAAAAATGATCTATTTCAGTGGCAAACTGATCCTGATCGCTGATTTCATGCTGTGTTTCCTGATTCTGATTACCCTGCGCCTGGCTGGTAGCCAGTTTTAAACCCTTGTATGGGAAAGCAGGGTCCATTTTTATCCAGCCTTTGTCGGCCAAAACTTTGTAATTTTTGTCGTCGTGATGACCGTAACTGGTAGCACAACAAGCCTGAACCCCACTCGGAAATTTCATTAACCAGTTCACCTGTTCTTCTACTTCCGTAAACCGAGGGTCATTAGGTGTACTGTGTACATAACCCGTTACTTCAGAAGGCTCTTCGCCCAACACATACCGAATGGTGTTGATGCAATACAACCCTACATCGGGCAGGCTGCCTCCACCCGCCAACGCCTTTTTGAATCGCCAGTGGTCGGGGTTGTCGGAGTTTTGGCCGTTATTCGCCAGAATCGATTTGACTTTGCCAAACTGCTCTTTCTGAACCATTTCCCGGACGATCTTGTGGTGCGGTTCGTATTGAATCCGATAGGCAATCATCAGTTTACGGTTGGCTTTCTGGCAGGCATCAATCATGGCCTGACATTCAGCGGCTGTGTTTGCCATCGGTTTTTCGCATAGGATATGCTTACCCGCCTGTGCACCACGGATGGTATATTCGGCATGCATCCCGTTGGGGAGGACGATGTAAATGGCCTGAACCTCTTTGTTGTCGCGTAGTTTGTCGTAGTCGGCGTAGCTGTAACAGCTTTCTTTTTTTATGCCGTATTGAGCCGCTACTTTTTGCAGTTTCTCCGGGCTTCCACTCACCAACGCAACCACTTTTGATTTTTTGGCTGTACTAAAGGCAGGTAAAATCTGATTGAGCGTTAAATGCCCGAGGCCAACTATGGCATAGCCCACCCGCTGGTCGTCAGGCAGCGGAGTTGGCGTTGGAGCTTCTTCCTGCTCCGTTTTAGCCTTGATCTGCTCGAGCTCAATCGGTTTGGTTGGGTCGGAGGGGACCGTAGCTGGTGGTGAAGTAGCCGGTAGGTTTGGAACGGGACCGCTGGGCGTGTTCGTCGTGCCTGTAGCCGAGGCAGTAGATTCGGGCTTTTTTTCGCATGCCGCAAGCACACTCCCTACTGTACCTACAGCCAGTCCCCGACCTGTCAGTTCCAGGAATTCCTGACGGGATACACGGCCATTACTAGGTTTATCGAATAAAAGGTTAACAAAACGATCAATGGGTTTCATAACGTATTGAGTTTACGTCATGAAACCCATTGATCGTTTTGTTGTTTGGCAAAAAGCCAAAAACTGAGGTTTTGCAGGATAGCCGTTACGCGCCAGTCTTATTTGATGGGCGAGTAGTCGGTTGGTTTCATATAAATCGACTCTACTTTAGTCGTTAATGAGCCATCTTTTTCCGATTCGGCTTTAACGGTTACCCATTTGGGGTCTTTTCTGAACTCGTCAAAATGCTGCTTGCCTTCCGCTTCACTCGGATGGGCCAGAATATAGACAAGTTTGGACTGAGCGGTTGGGTCTTTCTCCTGGGTAATCCAGTACCCAATGTGCGTCATGCCGTGTTTGCTGAAGAGCTTGATGGTATGATCGCGGAAGCGCGTCAGTAGATTGGGTAGTTTGCCCGGAGCGGGCGTATAGGTACGTAGTTCAAACGTGCGTTCGGGCGATTTTTTGGTCAGCTTGATTTTGGGCGAAATATCCGACTCGGTCATGAAAATCTGATCGACATGGTCTACCAGTTTACCGTTGGCTTCCGTTTTAGCGACTACTGCTTTCCATTCCGGATCGCTGCCAAACGCTTTCCACGACGCATCCCGAGCTTCTCGACTCGGATAGGCCAGAATGTAAATCAATTCTTTATTTGTTGTATCGGTAGGCGTCCAGTAACCAATATTTTCCATCCCATGCTTTTCGAAAATCTTTAAGGTGTACTGCCGAAAACGGTCTACAATCTCGGCATACTTGCCCGGCGTAGGATGGTAAATTCTGATTTCATAAAACTTGGAATCTGCCTTAGTTTGGTTGGTTTTGCCAGGATTAGGCGCTCCCAGTGTGACTGTGCTCATGAACAGGCCAACGGTAAGGAGGCTATAAAGCGAATTGGTCATCTTTAGTCGAAATAAATGATATGAGGCTCTTTCTTCTAGAAGCGTATTTCGACGCTTTTCTAACTTAAACAGATGCTATTCTTTGCACAAAACAGACTGGTTTCTCGGGTACTATCGTACTTGGAAGCTGTTCATGAGCTGGACTGGATAAACAAGCAAAGTCAGTGACAAGAGAAAATGCGGCAAAAGAATTGGAAATGACCAGGAGGAGAAAGCTTACTTGTGTAGTAATTATCTTGTTTGGTATCTTATACAATGGCAACGGGTATTAGGGTGGTTCTTACAAGTGATGGTGCTCATCCATGTATCAGTAAAAACGAAGCAGCCCCGCCAGGTCTGGCGGGGCTATGATTTGATAAGGCACTATGGGTATAAAGGAAACGTATCATTAAGACTCAGTGAGCCTTCGAAAGGTAACAAAACGAATCATAACAAAAAAACGCTGACCTTTTCAAGTCAGCGTTTCCCATATACCCATATATGTAATCCATAACAATCTGCGAGCAGATTGGGATGAACGTATAAAAACATCAACAATAACCGGGCCAACTGGTCCGTCAGACATTGTGTCAGTTTCTTTCTATAAAAAAAAACCAGCTCCAGCGGAGTTGGTATTTTTGTTTCTTGTCTACTTTACTACTCTGAATATCATTTCTGATACTTTGGTAACAACAAAGATAGTAAAATAGTGATAAGTAAACAAAGGTGATACGCGCTTCGCCAACGTTTTTTTGTAAATTTTTTATGCCAACCTTTAAAAAGGAGTCTACTTTATTAGCGTATGGTATCAGCGGTGAGATGAAATTATCGGGAAAACAGTCGACCAGTTATTTACTGGTAGGGATGGTGCAAGTAAATGTATATGTCTGTAAAAACAAGATAAGGTTCCCTGATCTTTGCAGAGAACCTTATACTGACTATTCCTAAACCCTTAACCTTTTCTACATGAAAAACTAACTTTTACTCTTTTCTGTTCCAAATCCCGTTTGAAAACCGGATTTAATTCAAATTATTGAATGTCAGCGGCTTGGCTCAAGGATTGATTCGCATCCCAAAGGAAATTGATCATCCTGGCCGTATACCCGGCCTGATTCATCCAATGACTGGCAACAGCATCGTTGCGTTTGGCCAGTTTATTTTTTACCAGAGCGGCTGCTTCGTTGAATTTAGCTCGGTCGTCTGCGCTGAGGTTCAGCACAGCGGCCGGGTTTTGATTGTACAACGAGACTACGCTCATAAAGTTTTGCCAGGTGGTAGTATTTGAATACTTGGCAATGTTTTGTTCTACATAGGAAGCGAAGTTCTTCTGCGAACCATTGACAAGCATTGTACTTGCCGGCTTGTTGGCGGCCGGGCTATCATCAGTATTGGTGGTGGTAGCCGCGTTTGCCTGAGATATCGCTAATCCTAATCCAAGAATCAGTGATGCAAAGATAACACGCGATTTCATTGTTTTGTTCTATTTGGTTTCAGTTATTGAACGCACAAATATCCGTAGAAATTCCTGAATCGCAAGTGCTGTATATGGCCCTTTTTAGAATTATATTCCGAATTTAATCCTGATTGTGAGGTATTTTTTTGAAAAATGCATTATTTTTACAATTAAAACCGAAGAAAATTTTACATTAAGATGGGTTGATGTATATAAAATATGCCTTGGGAAAATTATAAAATTCTTTAAAAAGTTATATCATTGGTTGTAATTGTTCATGGTCGCCTGTATTCCCAAAGTACAAAAAGAGAGTATAGCGTCGCCTGCCCGGTCCAAATAGTCAGGTAATTGGATTAATTCATCTTCTGGAAACTGGCCCAGAACGAAATCGACCTGTCTTCCTTTCGAAAAATTATTGCCAATACCAACCCGGAGTCGGGCATATTCCTGAGTAGCCAGAATTTCATCAATATTTCTTAAACCATTGTGTCCTCCCGGCGATCCCTTCGGTTTCAAACGCAGTTTACCAAATGGTAAATCTTTATCGTCAGTAATAACCAGCAGATTCTCAACGGGGATCTTCTCCTGTTTGAGATAATAGTTTACCGCCTTACCACTCAGATTCATGTAGGTGGTTGGTTTAACGAAAAAGAGCTGTTTGCCTTTGTACTGCCATTGGGCGGTATAGGCGAGTCGGGTCATCGAAAAGGAGAATCCATGTTGAGTTGCCAGTCGATCAAGAACCATAAAACCGGCGTTATGTCGGGTAAGCGCATATTCGGGGCCAATATTGCCCAAACCAACGAGTAAAAATTTCATGAGCATGTACAAATAGCTTCGTCAACTCTGGGAATACTGGAGCTAACGAAAGCATATAATCGATTAATTTAATAAGGCTACCGACTCGCGGTATGTTGTTTGGGTGCCATTGGGAAACTGGCATTCCAGCCGATACGTATAGGTGCCAGAAGGTACAGGTTGGCCATTCTGCTGGCCATCCCAGATTGAATCACCACTTGCCAGCACAAAATTAGCACGATTATAGATTACCGTACCCCATCGGTCGTAGACGGTGAACTGGGTAATGGTGATTGATGCAAACGCAAAATATACCTTTAACTCGTCGTTATAGGTATCCCGGTTGGGCGAGAAGGCCGTTGGCAGATGAATCAGGCTGGCACAATCGTGCTGAATGGCAATCGTCCGGCTTATAATGCAGTTGTTAGCGTCTTTTGCCGAAAGTGTATAAGCCCCGGCTTTTAATCCTGAGTAAGAAGTGACTGGTTTATAGGGATTACCGTTTAGCGAGTATAAGAGCGATGAGCCGGCCGATTCGTTGAGAAGCAGGGTTGCATTCGCCTGCCCACAGTTTTCGGGGGTAGTTTCTATGTCAGGCCACGAGGGGCCTGTGCTGGCAGCTATACTTACCGACTGGCTGGCTGTACAATCTTCCGCATCTTTGGCGGTTAATGTGTACGTGCCTGCCTTTAGTCCTGTAAAAATGATGTTGCTCTGAAACGGCTGATTGTCGAGGCTATAGGTAATGGGTGTTTTTCCTCCTGCCACACTCAAACTAACCTGACCGTTAGGCTGATTACAGGACGTCGGCGTGATAGCCGTACCCAGGATACGAACGGGATCGGCACTTTGCAAATTCACAGCTCTATTGGTTTCACACCCGTTGGCATCGCGTGCCCGCAAGGTATAGGCACCACCTGCTAGTTTCGTAAAGGTTGGACTGGATTGATACGACTGTCCATAATCGATGGAGTAGGTAAGTGGCTCCTTCCCCGCTGCAACGACACTTACCTCGCCATTAGCCGTTTCGCAGTGTGGAGAAGTGCTTTTTAAAGCAGAAATCGTAGGGCCTGTATCGGGTGTAATCGTAACGGTCTGCGATGCCTGGCAATCGGCTGTATCTTTTGCCACAACCGTGTATGAGCCGGGCCGTAAACCTGCGAATAAAGGTTCACGCTGAAAAGGGCCGTTGTTCAGGTTGTATTGCCAGCCAGTGGAGCCGGAAGCGGTTACTGAAATAGAGCCATTGGCTTTGTCGCAGCCAGTATTATTGGACGTTGCCTTGATAACCGGATCAGAAATGTTGACCGTAATCGGAATAGCCGGGCTTTCG
>Ga0209930_1002892_pt1 | contig 18640 bp, 20 predicted proteins | sample ThiBiot_500_biof_2_FD_183948 | JGI IMG/M metagenome (GOLD analysis project Ga0209930, IMG submission 183948) | Wastewater bioreactor microbial communities from Cape Town, South Africa - Thiocy_cont_500_biof (SPAdes) | ecosystem: Engineered > Bioreactor > Thiocyanate-remediating >... | reverse complement strand
ATCCGCCGCTGCTTTTCATATAATCTTTTTCACTAAATTAGCTTATCTGAAAAAGCATCGGCTCCGTTTGGTCGAAATTGAACTTTCAGTTCATTTTAGCCCGCACTTCGCCAATACTTTTTCCGTTAGCGGAAATTCCATACCACTACTGTAAAAATATAGAATATGAATTTGAATGATTTTATTAAAGTTTTAGAAACCAAAGAAATAGAATTGGAAAATAAACAAAAAGATGCAATTGCAAAAAGGCAGGAAAGCGAATTAAGATTTCAAAACCAAAAAATTGATTTTGAAAATAAAGTTTCTGAATTCAGAATAAAAATTTTCACAGGATTAAGAATAATTGCTGAAAAATCTAATGGCACCTTTAAATTTAGAGAACTACCTGAACATATAGTTTACCATAATGATTCGGACGCTGAAAATGAAAGAATTCGTAATGAATTCAAATATGATTTTGATAACAAGGAAGAATTGCTTTTTGATTTTGACATAACTACCCGAAAAAACAATTCATTTGACTTAACTCTGAATATTTTCAATCTAGATGATAAATTTTCCGTTTTATTTGAAGTGTCTGACTATAACAAAATGGAAGAACAATTATACGACTATGACACTTTCATAAATCTTGATTTTGAAAAAACTCTTTTTGAGTCGTTAATAAGACTGAATTCAAAGGAACTTCCGCTAACATAGTATTTGCAAAAGGCGGGGTTGAATATATAATATAACTACCCGATGCATTTAGTCGCAACTTGCTTTTCATATTGTATTTTTTTGTAATTTAACAATCTGAAAAAGCAATTTGCTTCGTTCGGTCAAAATTGAACTTTTCGTTTAATTTAGCCCGCCCTTCGCAAATACTTTTTCCGTTAGCAGAAATTTTAACAAAAATCCCGTATAAAATGAAAAAAACGATTTATCTTTTATTTGCCTTGACAACGCTGAGTTTAACTAGTTGCACAGTGCAAAAAGTTTCAGAAAAAAAGGAAACAGGTTTCTTTGAAGCGACTAAAGAAGCGGAAATATTGGTTAACAAACCTTTTGACTTAGACAATAACAAATCTCTTCTTATTGTTCCGAATAATACATTCACAAAAGGAATGGTAGAAAAAATAGGTTATTTTGACAGAGTAATTACTTTTGATGATTTAGAAAAAGAAATTATTAAAGATAACAAACAAGACGAAGTTGGTTCTTTAACAGGAAAAATCGGAATAAATAATGCTTATAGAAAATATAAAAAGTTTTTGTATTTAAGATTTGATGATAATAAAGAAAAGAGTAAAAGAATTCAGTTGAAACTTATAAACCCTGAAAATTTTGACGAAATTTTTGTTGGAGATACTTTATATGACGATTTTTGGGTTGGAGTAAATGACCAAAACACTTTTAATCCGTTATTTAACGCATTAATAAAATATATTCAAACTAATTCAAAAACATACAAAAAATAAAAAAACTTCTGCTAACATGGGTTTTGCAAGATGCGGGGTTGAAGGAAATCTCAGAAATATTCTAAAAAGTACCCGCAAAAAACCATTTCGTTTTTTTTTGTAAATTTGAAAAAACGAAAATGGTTTTTGCTAGGGTTCGGTTCTCCTCTTGAAATCTCGGTTGCAGTAGCCCGCACCTCGCAAAGCCCTTTCCCGTTATGCGACATTTTAAACACAACATCGTCTGAAAATTTCAATATTAAATGACTGAAATCACAATTAGAAAAATTGAGCAAAAGGATCTTGAATTTATCTATAAGTCAATTTGTAATCTTCAAAATGAAGTTTTTGATAAAAACAAATTTGAGCAGATATTTATTGAAAACATTTCAAATGCAGATTATTTATATTTAATAGCCGAAAATGAGATTGAATATTTAGGTTTCATAACCTTCCATACGCAAAACCTTTTACATCATTTAGGAAATGTAGGAGAAATTCAAGAATTTTATATTATTCCAAAGCAAAGAGGAAAAGGAATTGGAAAAAAATTAATCGCGAAAATTTTTGAATATTCAGAAAATAAAAATCTTCGTAGCATTGAGGTAACAACAAGCAAGAAGCGAATAGAAAACATTGAAGTTTATGAGAACCTAGGTTTTAAGTTATCTCATAATAAATTTACAATTTATAAATAAAGTAAAACTCTAAAATGATTGATAATTTACCTTTAAAAGAAATATTTCTATTATTTCTAGGAACTCTTTCCACTTATTTGATTTGGAGAGTACAACATCAAAAAGATAAGATAAAAAGCATTGAAAATCAACTTTCTGAAAAGAAATTTGAAATTTATTCCGAATTAGTCTATATTATTTTTGACACAATGCACGGAGAAAAAATCGAAAAAAAAATGGGTAATAATGAATTACTTAAGAGAATTCTTGAAATCAAGAAAAATATGTTTTTGTATGCTTCTGACAATATGTTCCGTGCTTTTACAGATTGGTCGCTTGAATTACAAAAACCAGGGAATAACGGAGTTGACCATTTTAAATATAATTGGAAATAAAAAAACGTCGCATAACATAGTATTTGCAAAAGGCGGGGTTGAATATATAATAGAAAAACCCGATGCATTTAGTCGCAACTTGCTTTTCATATTGTATTTTTTTGTAATTTAACAATCTGAAAAAGCAATTTGCTTCGTTCGGTCGAAATTGAACTTGCAGTTAAATTTAGCCCGCCCTTCGCAAATACTTTTTCCGTTAGTGGCAACCGTAAAACGACACACGCAAGAAATGACTTCAACTGAAATAGAAGAAATAATTAAGACGGAATTACAAGTTGAACCAGATATTACAAACGTATTTGGACTTGACCTAACGAAGTGTTTAATTAAACCTTCAAGACAGAAATACAAAAACGCCAATGACTCAACGGACATTTATGAATTGTGGACTGTGCTTGAAGAAACAGAAGACGGAAATGGCTACAAAATCTACTTTGACGAAAACAACAAAATCTTTGGTCTTGCAATTAAATCAGACAAGGACGAACTTATTGACATTGGCAGTTACGGAAGTTTTTTAAAAACACTTTACTCGATGTAATATGACATACGAACAACTACAAGAATTTCTGCAAGGCAAAGTTTTTCTAATTGGACTGACTTTTATTGACAATGAAGGTGAATTGGTTGAACAATATCAAACTTATGGTATTGTATCTGAATTAACAGACGATGGACTTATTAGAATAAAAAGGAAAGACAATTCCATTTTTCAAATGCCTTACGACAAAGACACAATAAATAAAGCTGACAAAGGAGAGTATAGATTAAGAGCAACTAAAGAAGTTGTAATTGACCCTGACTACATAATGACTTGGGAAATTAGCACAAATGGCAATGATAATTTGGAAAAAACAAAAATGTATGGATATATTCCACCAAACGAATAGAACGGCAGCCACTAACATCGTATTGGCAATAGGCGGGCTGAACGGCTTCGTATCAACGGAAGTGCAAAACTCAACTTTCGTTCTTCGTATCAACTTCAGTGCTAAAAATCCCGCCCATCGCCAATACGCGGCTCGTTATAGCCAATGGTAGGACGACACTCCGAACATTGAACAGATGAGCAAAACTTAAACAGAGAGCAAACCATTTTTACAACGAGTAAGCTAACACTCATTTCCGACCCTTCTGTATTTTTTATTTTTTCCACCGCACTTTTTTTAATTCAATTTTATTGCCACCACACAAGTGGCACATTTGGTATTGTCCCGACACACAAGCCAACGCTTCACAAAACCAAAAGAGCCACTTTTTTGCCTACACTCTGAATGTGTAAACAATAAATCAAAACTTTCTTTGAATTTTATTTGCCCAAGCAAAAATTAGTTTTTACTTTTGTGAGTGAATACTAACTAACATAAAAAACAAATTAGACAAGTATGCAAGAATTTACAGATAGGCAAATTGAGATAATGGAAGCGGCTACCAACCGTATTTCAAAATATGGTATTCAGAATTTGACAATTAAAACTTTAGCTGAAGACATTGGCTTATCAGAACCTGCATTGTACCGACATTTCAAAAGTAAAAATGAAATCTTATTGAGCTTGTTGGAATACTTTAAAACAGAAATGAAAAACCGTATTCAGTCTATTTCTTTTAAACCGACAGACACGACTGCTGATGAATTAAGATCGATTTTTAATTCACAGCTACAAACTTTTACGAACAAACCAGCTATTGTGAGTGTCATTTTTGCAGAAAGCATTTTCCATTTTGATGAAAGTTTGAGTAATAAAGTGGCTGAAATTATGAATATGATGCAGGAATATGTGAAAGCAAATATTACAAAAGGTCAAGAAAAAGGACAATACAATAAATTGATTGGAGCTTCTACCCTAACAACCATAATTATTGGTGGAATGAGAATGACCGTACTGAAATGGAAATTATCAGGACATAAATCAAATCTTGTTAAGGACGGGAAAACGGTCTTAGATGGAATGTTGAAAATGATTGAAAAAAATTAAAAATTACGAATTATAAATTAGAAATATGAAGAAAATATTTGTCTTAGGAATGAGTGTTTTACTTTTGTGGAGTTGTAACAATACCACTGAAAAAGCAACGGAAAAGCAGGAAACAGAAACCCATGCAGAACATCAACACGATGAAAGTTCAGAAGCTATTGAACTCAACAATGGAGAAAAATGGTTGGTGAACGAAGAAATGAAGCCTTTTGTAATGAAAGGCGAAGAATTGGTAAATGCTTATATCCAGAATAATCAGGCAGATTATAAAGCATTAGCTCAACAATTAAAAGAGCAAAATGACCAGCTAATAAGAAGTTGTACAATGGGCGGAAAAAGCCACGATGAATTACACAAATGGCTACACCCACATCTTGAAATTGTAAAAGCATTGGAAGATGAAAGAGATGCAACTAAAGCAAATGAAACCGTTTTGCAACTACAACATTCATATCAGCAATATCACCAGTATTTTAACTAAATAATAATTGAGATGAAATTCCAACAAAAATTTACCCTATTTCACAGACTGTTGCATTGGATAATGGCAATTGCAATGCCCATTTTATTCATTACAGGTTTTTTGAGAATGTATTGGATGAATAAAAACAATATTGTTGCTGTTATTGAAAGCAAAACATCGGCAATTCCAAAAGAACAAATGACAGACATTGCAAAGGCAATTAGAGAACCTATGTGGCAATGGCACGAAGTTTTTGCTCACGTAATGATTTTTGCATTTTTAGCACGGATTATTTATATGCTTGTAAAAGGTATTCGTTTTCCAAATCCCTTTAAAAGCAATCAACCGCTTAAAGAACGCTTACAGGGCTTCATTTATGTTTACTTCTATCTTTTTGTTTTTATTTCAGCCGTTACAGGTATTTGTATTGAAAAAGATTTGTTCTCTACTTACCACGAGCAAATTGAAGCCGTTCATAAATTGGGCATTTATTGGTTTCCCATTTTTATTCTACTGCATTTTGCCGGAATTGTTTTAGCTGAATTTTCAAGCAAAAAAGGAATTACTTCCAGAATGATTGGAGGAGATTAAATAGCTGAAAAAATTATACAAATGCCCCAATACAATATCCCCAAACAGCTTTCCGGTCTTACGGAAGCGGAACTAAAAACCTCCCGTGAGAAATTTGGTTTCAATCAGGCAGAAAACACCATAAAAAGTGCCTGGTACACGCTGTTATTTGACATTCTGAAAGAACCAATGTTGCTTTTGCTGATTTCGGTAACTGTTATTTATGTGCTTGTTGGAAATTATTCCGAAGCCCTGTTTATGCTTGGAGCAATCATTGCCGTTTCCGGAATTTCTTTTTACCAGGATAATCGCAGTAAAAAAGCGTTAGAAGCATTAGAAAAACTGAATGAGCCACTCAGCACGGTGATTAGAAATTCTAAAGTAGTACAAATCCCAACACACGAAATTGCAGTAGGTGATTTGTGCATTATTGAGGAAGGAAAAATGGTTAATGCCGATGGGAAAATTGTACACAGCAACGATTTTTCGGTGAATGAAGCATCACTTACAGGAGAAAGTTTTTCGATATTTAAAAATTCTGAAACAGACGACAATAAGGTTTACAGTGGCACTTTGGTAGTTTCTGGATTGGCTGTATTTGAAGTAGAAACTATCGGTGCGAAAACAAAACTCGGAAAGATTGGTCAGTCCATCCAAAACATTAAAGAAGAAATTTCGCCCTTGCAATTACAAATTACAAAGTTTGTGAAATGGATGGCAGTGATTGGTATTGCTGTTTTCTTAATGGTGTGGGCTTATAGCTTTTGGCAATCAAGAGATATTGTTCAAAGTTTGTTGGCAGGATTAACTCTGGCAATGTCCATTTTACCCGAAGAAATTCCAGTTGCTTTTACCACTTTTATGGCTTTGGGTTCTTGGAAATTGATGAAACAAGGTGTTATCATCAAACGAAGCAGTATTGTAGAAACTTTAGGAAGTACAACTGTAATATGCACCGACAAAACGGGTACGATTACCGAAAATTCAATGAAGCTAAAGGCTCTTTTTGATTTTAAATCCAATCGGGTAGTTGACGATAAAAATTTTGATAAACCCGAACTTTCCCAACTCATTCAATTTGCGATGTGGAGCCCTTTTGACCCGATGGAAAAAACCTTACATAAGGTATATGAGGAAACTCAAACATCTGACCTGCGGAAAGATTTTCAGATGATACACGAATATCCGTTAGAAGGCAAACCACCCATGATGACGCATATTTTTGAAAACAATTCAGGTGAACGAATTATCGCTGCCAAAGGTGCACCGGAAGCTATTCTAGAAGTATCTCAACTTTCTGAAGATAAAAAAGAAAATCTTAGACAACAAATTCAGGACTTCGGACAACAAGGTTACCGGGTATTGGGCGTTGCCAAATGTGATTTTGAAGGAAATGATTTCCCTGAAAAACAACAGGATTTTAAGTTCGATTTTCTTGGATTTACGGTATTTTACGACCCGCCCAAACAAAATATTCAACAGGTTTTCAGAAAAATATACGATGCCGGGATAAAAGTAAAAGTAATTACCGGAGATAATGCCGACACCACAAACGCCATTGCCCAACAAGCAGGTATCAAAAACAATAGCCCTACTGTTACCGGTACTGAAATAGCACATCATTCGGAAGCAGAACTAATGGCACTTTCAAGCGAAACAACTTTATTTACCCGGATGTTTCCCGAAGCTAAATTATCCGTTGTTAATGCTTTGAAACAATCAGGAGAGATCGTGGCCATGCTGGGTGATGGTGTCAATGATGCACCGGCACTCAAAGCGGCTCATATTGGTGTGGCAATGGGCAACAAAGGAACAGAAATAGCCAAAGCTGCAGCAGCCTTGGTTATCACCAACGATGATCTGGACAAACTCATTATAGGAATAGAAGCAGGCAGAAGGATTTATACCAATATCAAAAAAGCCATTCAGTATATTATTTCCATTCACATCCCAATCATATTGACGGTTTCTCTACCCTTGTTTTTAGGCTGGATTTATCCCAATATTTTCACTCCGGTCCATGTGATATTTTTAGAATTAATCATGGGTCCAACCTGCTCTATCGTTTATGAAAATGAACCTATAGAAAAGAATGCCATGCAGCAAAAGCCACGAAAAATGACAGAAACCTTTTTAAATTGGCGGGAATTAAGCATCAGTATTATTCAAGGATTGATGATAACTGTTGGTGTATTATTCGCCTATCAATTGGCTGTTCAAAGCGGAAGCAATGAAGAAACAACAAGAGCGATGGTTTTCACTACACTTATTTTTGCCAATGTGTTTTTAAGTTTGACCAACCGTTCTTTTACTTATAGTCTTTTTGAAAGTTTTAAAAATAAAAACATCCTGTTTCCATTAATAACTTTGGCAACTCTAATTTTGCTATTCGCCATTTTATACATACCAGTATTTTCAAACTTCTTCCATGTAAGTAGTTTGAATTTAAAAGATTTGGGAATTACAGTACTGATTGCACTGGTGTCTGTTTTGTGGTTTGAGTTGTATAAATGGAGGAAGAGAAGGATTCAATCAAACTTTTAAAAAAAATAGTTTGCACAATCAAAATAATAATTTTACTTTTGTGAGTGAACACTAACTAACTTAATTATAATAGTATGGCAACATTTGAGAAAGAGATAATATTCAATCTGGAAAATTCAATTGAATACACAGATGGAGGCGTTATCAGCAAACAGATAACTAAAAGCAAAGGTGGAAATTTAACCTTGTTTTCTTTTGACAAAGAACAAGGTTTATCAGAGCATAAAACACCTTACGATGCCATTGTGCAGATTTTGGATGGCGAAGCAGAAATAACGATTGGAAGCAATTTACATAAATTAGAAAAAGGTGATTGTATCATTATGCCTGCAAACATTCCACATGCATTGAAAGCTGTTGAACGCTTTAAAATGTTGTTGACAATGATAAAACAAGAATAATCTAAATACTATTACTATGAACGGTAAAAATAACATCGCAATAGGATTTCTAACAATGGGCTTTTTTATGCTCTATGGATTCCTCTTAATTTATCTCCGTGATTTTGCACCGAACGCAAAAGAATGGGCAGAGTCATACAGCATAGGAAAACATTTTGAGACAAGACTTGCTCATGTACACGGCAACTTATTTGCATTTTTAAATATTTTGATTGGCTACTTATTAATTCAATTTAGTAATAAACTGAAACACATAAAAGCGATTTCAGGATTAGCTCTTGCTGGATTACTTATGCCAATAGGTATATTATTGGAAGTGTATTTAGGATTACCTCCAATTTTTGTATTGATAGGTGCGATTTCAATGACTGCATCTGTTATTTGGCTGGGCATTTCATTCTTAAAAACCGATAAAGTAGCTGACTTATAAATTATATTTATGAAAAAATATATCCCATATATATCTTCTCTTATTTTAGCAGGCTTCGGCTTACTAACGCTATTCCTTAGTTCTTCCGTAATTTTTGATTGGTTTGGAATACGAGCCAAAGAGGGCAATTATGTTTTGTTTATCGTTTGGGCAAATTTTATCAGCAGTTTGCTTTATCTTATTTCAACTTATGGTTTTCTAAAAATAAAAAATTGGACTTTTAAACCCTTATTGGTAGCAATGGTCATTTTGGTAGTCGCATTGATAGGCTTGTTTATTCATATTTATTCTGGTGGTATCTACGAAACAAAAACTGTTTTCGCAATGCTATTCAGAATTAGTGTTACCATAGCTTTTGTGGCTATTGCCTATTTTTCAATCAATAAAAAGAAATAAAAAAATTTATCTCATTATGTTAGTGAATACTCGCAAACTCATACTTAGCTTGATAGTTTTATCAGGTTGGAATATAGCCCAAGCTCAAGAGGTTTGGACACTGAAACAATGTATTGATACGGCACATGTCCATAACAAGACTTTGCAAATAAATCGTAATAACATATCCATTAGTGAACAACGGGAAAAAGAAGCAAAAGCCAATCTCATTCCGAAAGTTACTGCTAATGCCGATTACAAATATTTTATGGAATTGCCTACACAGCTCATGCCGATGAATGCACTCAATCCGCAAGCACCCGAAGGGCAATTCAGAGATTTGCAATTTGGTGTTCCGCACAACATCAATGCAAATGTGCAGTTGGCAATGCCGTTGTATAATCCGCAGGTTTATGGAGTGATTGAGAATACAAAAATTGCCAAAGAACTGACACTGCTTCAATTTCAAAAATCGGAAGAACAGGTTTTATACGACATCACTATGCTTTATTACAACGCTCAAATATTGAAACATCAATTGGATTTTTTGGAAAGCAATATGCTCAACACCCAAAAGCTATTAAAGAATATGGAACTTTTGAAAGAACAACTTTTGGCAAAGGGAACAGATGTGAGTAAAGTGAAATTGCAAGCCGAGCAGTTAAATACCCAAAGGGAAAACGTTCACAATAAATACATTTCAGTTCTAAATGCACTAAAACTGAATATTGGTATCTCATTGGAGCGAAATATGACCGTTGTTTCTGAAATCGAACGGCAAATCTTGACGGAAAATAATGTAGAAAATATATTGGATTTGAAAATTATTCAGACACAAAACAAACTATTGAACAGCGAATTGAGTACGTTAAACAAATCAAGATTTCTGCCCTCCCTTAATTTGATTGCTTCCTACGGAACAACAGGTTTTGGATATGATAAAACACCAAATAACTTTCTGAAATTCTATCCTATAGGTTTTGCAGGATTGCAGCTGACTTATCCGCTCTTCAACGGAACAGTTACACAGCGAAAAATCAATCAAAAAAAACTGGAAATCAGCAATAACGAATTACAGGCTCAATTGATTGGTGATAAAAACAAAATGGAAACTGAAAATGCTTTAAGGCGAAGAACAATTGCAAACCAAACAGTCATCAATACCGAAAATCAAATCACTTTGGCTCAATCTATTTATGAGCAAACCATTTTACAACAAAAGCAAGGTACAGCAACACTTACCGATATTTTATTGGCTGATAATTCACTTCGTGAAGCACAGCAAAATTATCTGTCGGCAGTGATAGATTATCTTAAAGCTGATTTAGAAATTAAAAAACTGACAGGTACAATTATGTCAATTAAAAATTGAGGAAATGAAAAAAATATTCTGGATAATAGCAGGAATTGTGGTTGTTGGTTTAATGATTTTTAAACTGGTAAGCAACAAAAAAATTACAGAAAGCAAGGTATATAGGTACGATAAAGAAAAACCCATTACTGTAAGTGCTGACACCATTCGTTTGCAGACTATTGATGATGCAAATACTTATACAGGTACTTTTGAGCCGAATAAGGAAACAAAAATCAGTGCGGATATACAAGGAAAAATTAATACAGTTTTGGTAGATGTGGGAAGTAGTGTAAGTAAGGGACAGGCACTCATTCAGTTGGATAATTCGTTATTGAAATTACAACTGAAAACGGTTCAAGTGCAGATTGAGGGTTTGGAAGATGATGTAAAACGCTATATGATTTTAACGAAAGCTGATGCAGCTCAAGGCGTGCAATTAGAAAAGGCAAAATTGGGATTGAAATCTGCAGAAGTTCAGAAATCTATATTATTGGAGCAAATCAGTAAAACCACGATAAAAGCACCTTTCAACGGTGTGGTAACAGCAAAACTCAATGAGGAGGGCGGTTTTGCAGCACCAGGTATTCCGTTACTTCAAATTACAGACATAAGCACTTTACGTTTTACGGTTAATGTTCCCGAAAATGATTTGGTGCAATTCCAAAACAATCAAACCTACAAAATCAATGCTGATGTTTATCCCAATCTTTCTCTTTTAGGAAAAATGATAATGACAGGAAGTAAAGCCAATCCCGGCAATAGTTTCCCTGTACAGTTTCAGGTTGCTAACACCAATAACTTAACCATAAAATCGGGGATGTTTGGCAAAGTAAGTCTTTCTGAAAGTAAACAAGAGCAAGGTATTCTTATCCCAACATCAGCCATTATGGAAGAAAACGGAATAGCAAGGGTATATCTCATAAAAAACGGAAAAGCTATTTTGAAAACCATAACCATATCAGGAAATATCGGCAATAGAACGGTTGTATCAGCCGGATTGGCAACAGGCGATATTGTGGTAACGAATGGCTTTATCAACCTGTTTGACGGAGCGAATATTACGATTAAATAAAATCAGCGAAAATGAATATTACAGAAATATCAATCAAACGTCCCTCGCTGATTATCGTACTTTTTAGCGTATTTGCTCTGTTGGGAATTATCGGCTATAAGAATTTGAGCTATGAACTGATGCCCGATTTTAATCAGCCGGTTGTGGTTATCAGAACCGTTTATCCCGGTGCAGAACCCAACGAAGTGGAAACTTCCGTTTCCCGAAAAATTGAAGATGCACTTTCCAATTTGGAGGGCGTAGATTATTTGCTTACCAAATCATTACCCAATGCTTCAATCATCATCGCCAATCTAAAATATGGTACGGATTTGGACAAAACAATGCAGGACGCTCAACGCTACATTGACAATATCCGAAAGGACTTGCCTAACGATATTCAAAACCCTGTAATGAGCAAAGTGTCGCCTAATGATTTGCCGATAATGTCGGTAAGTGCAACAAGCAATTTAGAGCCGACTGACTTTTACCAAAAAATGAAAGACGATTATCTGCCACAAATCCAACAGCTAAAAGGAGTTGCAGAGATAACCATTTTAGGTGGGGAAGAAAGGGAAATTCAAATCAAGGTAGATAAAGAAAAATTGAAGCTCTATAAAATTTCTTTGTATCAGGTAGTGGAAGCTGTCAATCGTTCAGGAATTGATTTACCTGCGGGAAAATTACAGACCGATACAGAAAATAATTCGGTAAGGTTAGTTGGCAAATTCAATACGATCAATGATATTCAGAATGTTCAGGTCGCAATGACTTTTCCAAACAGTCCTGTTTATGTGAAAGATATTGCGGAAGTAACGGACGGTGTTAAAGAAATTACTTCGTATAGCCGTTACAACGGTAAAAACGGTATTGGCTTAATGATTAAGAAACAAGGCGATGCCAATGCCGTTGATGTTTCCAAACTGATTAGGGAAAAATTTCAGTCCATTGAAAAACAAAATGCCAATGCAGATGTAAAATTTGTAGTTACGGATGACAGCACTGATAACACTATTGCAGCCGTTAATTCGGTTGTGTTTGATTTGATTTTAGCCGTTATTTTAGTGTCGTTGGTAATGTTACTTTTCCTGAGAAGTTTCAGAAACTCATTGATTGTTTTGGTTGCCATTCCTACTTCCTTAATTACCGCTTTTGCCGTGATGTGGCTTTTGGGTTATACGCTCAACCTGATGACTTTGCTTGCAATGTCTTTAATCATCGGTATTTTGGTGGACGATGCTACCGTAGTTTTAGAAAATATCCAACGTCATTTGGATATGGGTAAAGAAAAAAGAACGGCAGCTATGGACGGAAGAATGGAAATCGGTTTTTCGGCATTGTCTATTACATTGGTTGATGTGGTTGTATTCTTACCAATTTTATTTTTACAGGTTTTTGTTGCCGATATGCTCAAACAGTTTTCGGTAGTAGTCATCACTTCTACGTTGACAAGTTTATTGGTCGGGTTTACTTTAACGCCTTGGTTAGCTTCACGCATCGGGAAAAAAGAAGATTTGCAACCGACTAATTTCTTCAATCGTTTCTTGCTTTGGTTTGAACATCAGTTAGACCAATTCATCAGTTGGTATGGTAAAACGCTGAATTGGGTTTTACATCACAAGCTCATTTTCACTGGTTTTGTTTTGCTTCTCTTCGTAGGAACCATAGTAATGATGAAGCAGGGAATTATTGGGAAAGAACTCATCTCAACAGGCGACCAGGGAAAATTCCGTTTGGCATTAGAGTTTGATAAAAGCACTTCCATTCAGCAAAACAATTTGGTTTCAGAAAAAATAGAAAACTATATTTTGAAGCAACCCGAAGTTTCAACTGTTTTCAGCAATGTAGGCGGACCAAGCACAGGTATCGGAAGTTTAGGAGTGGGTTCTGCCAATAAAACCGAATTTACCATTCAGCTAAAATCCAGGAAAGAAACAAATAATCTTTCTACCGAAGTTTTTATGCAGAAATTGCGAGCTGATTTACAAAAGGAATATTCAGGTATCAATTTTTCAATGATAGCGTTGGGCTTAATTCCACGTTCTGCACCGATAGAAATTACATTTAGCGGAAGCGACTTAAACCAGGTAATGCAGACAGGTACTGATTTAAAATCAGTAATAGAAAAAATACCCGGAGCTGATAATGTGCGACTTTCGGTAGAAGCAGGAAGCCCTGAATTAAAAGTAATTCCCGACAAAGATAAAATGCAGCGTTTAGGATTGAATACGGCTTATGTGGGAATGAATTTGCGTACCGCTTTTACAGGAAATAACGATGCCACTTTAACGGAAAACGGAACAGAATATCCTGTACGGATTTGGTTAGATAAGTTCAGCCGTCAAAATTATGATGATATTAATAATTTGAATATTGTCAATCCAATGGGTGTGCCAATTGAAGTTTCGCAGTTTGCAACTATTGAAAGAGATAATTCGCCTTCGCTTTTAGAACGAAAAGACCGACAACCTGCCGTTACATTAACTTCCGATGCACTCGGCAGACCTTCGGGAACAGTAGCAGACGATGTAGTGGCATATCTCAAAAACAATCCCTTACCCAACGGCATACAGATGACTTGGGGAAGCGATATTAAACGGCAAAACGACAGCTTCGGGGCTTTGGGTTCAGTATTGCTGATTTCATTTTTACTGATTTATTTGATTATGGTAGCCTTATACGACAGTTACATTTATCCTTTTGTTGCCCTGTTTGCCATACCTGTTGCCGCTATCGGAGCATTTTTAGCCTTGAATTTATCGTTAAGCAATTTGAGCTTATTTGCTTTGCTCGGCTTGATTATGCTAATGGGATTGGTAACAAAAAATTCCATCTTGATTGTGGACTTTACCAACCATTTGAAAGCAGAAGGAAAACATTATCAGGAAGCATTGATTACCGCAGGGAAAGAGCGTATGCGACCTATTTTGATGACCACTTTATCAATGGCAATAGGAATGTTGCCCATAGCGTTAGCCAGCGGAACAGCAGCCGAATGGAAAAACGGTTTGGCGTGGGTAATCATTGGTGGTTTGCTTTCTTCATTAGCATTGACGGTTTATTTAGTGCCAATGGTTTACTACGGAGTAGATAGAATGAAAGAAAAATTGGGTTCAAATAAAAAACAATAATAAATGAAAGCAACAATTTTTATTATACTAACAGTTGGGTTATGTTTTTTTTTCTGTTCATTTTCGGAAAATCAGGCAAAAACCAACACCTTGACTGTTAAGGTAGAAAATTTACGAAATTCAAAGGGTGTTGTTCAATTCGCCCTCTATAAAAAAGACAATTCAATCCCCGATGAAGATTACAAAAAATATTACCAATTAGAGAAAGCGAAAATTGTAAATGGTAAGTCTGAAATTACTTTTAAAAACCTGCCAAAAGGAAAATATGCTGTAAACATTTTACACGATGAAAATAACAACAGCAAGATTGACAAAGGTTTAATTTTACCCAAAGAAGGAATTGGCTTTTCAAACTATTCATCTATAGGATTAACCAATCGTCCAAATTTTAAAAAAGCAAGTTTTGATTTGTTTCAAGACAAAGAAATTAAAGTGAAAGTGATTTATATGTGAGCCAAGCACGGATGAAAGCACATTTGCAAGCTGCACAAGTCCAAGCTCAGACCAAAGCTTGCAAAAGAGCTTTCACCTTTCCCACGCTGACAAAATTGAATAAAAAAAATTTCCTTCCCTTCTGAAAATAAAAAATACGCAACCACACAAGCCGACACGACAAAGGCGGAAAAGAGTAGTATTGACAATGGTTTGCAGGGGCATCGGACAAGAACCACTGGCTATAACATCGGTTTTGCAAGAGAACGGGTGAAGTGCTTCGTATCAACAATTTTGCTAAATTTGAACTTTGGTGCTTCGATTGAGTGTTAGTGCAAGTAATCCGTTCCCTCGCAAAGCCGAAAACCGTTAGCAGAAATTTTGAAAATTATGCTTCTAAATGATATGAATTTAATTTTGAAAAATTTGACTTTATAAAAATCTTGATTGAAATCATTTTTTTTAAGTTTTCTAATATGTAGTTTTACTAAAATAAAATTTTAAACAATGAAAAACATTCGCAAAATATTTTATATTCTATTAGTAATTCAATGTATTACATATTGTTCAAGTTCGAATGATGATATTGAAGACAATATAGGTATACAAACAGAACTAAAAGGAAATGTATCTGATAATATTCGCGGAATCAAAATAAGTGGATATAAAATTAAACTAGTAAAAAGTTGGAGTAGTTGCAGTAATTGGATGTGCGGAATCGCGTCTGAAGAAGTTGCCACAACTTATACCGACAGTAATGGTAATTATTCTATTACTTTCAATTACAAACTGAAAGAAGGTGAATCTTATGGATTAGAAGAACAATATTATGGTACTCCTTACTATCCTGAATATTTACCAACTACAATGAATAATGGAATTATTGCTGGACAAACAAACATATTGAATATTAATGCTTGGAAACCTATTGCTTTAAAACTCAATCTTAATATTTCGAATAATATTTCTGCACCACTGCATGTTAGAAATGAAATTGGAAATAACAACCAATCTTTTTTGAATACCGAAAACATTTATGAGCAAAACATATCAAAAACCTATAATCTTCGATCTAGACCTGACAGTGATATAAAAATCATTTTTTGGTATTATACAGGAACAAATCCTACTCCGATATTACACCAAAAAACTATTTTATATCACACAACGATGGATGATGTAAATGAACTGAATTATAATATTGATTGCTCTACATTCTAATATAAAAAAACTTCTGCTAACATTGTATTTGCAAAAGGCGGGGTTGAATATATAATAGAATTACCAGTTGCATTTAGTCGCGCCTGCTTTTCCACTTCACATTTTTTTTGTAATTTAGTTTCGTGGAAAAAGCATTCGCTTCGGTTCGTCTAAATTGAACTTACAGTTAAATTTAGCCCGCCCTTCGCAAATACTTTTTCCGTTAGCAGAAATGCTAAACCAACATTGCGTAAAAATTCATAACGCGAAAAAATGAAAATAAAACATGCCATAATAATTTTTATAATTGGACTTTTAATAAGTATTATTGGAGCGCTTTTTAAAATTACGCATTGGAATTTTGGACCAATTTCTGGAAATATAATACTTACAATCGGTTCAATTTTTGAAACTATTGGAATAATTTTATTGATTTATAAATTATTTACAAGTCCAAAATTTAAAGAATTTTTGAATCGGTGAAAAAGATATTATTTGTTTGTTCTGCAAATAAACAACGCTCAAAAACTGCAGAAGATTATTTTAGTGAAAATTTTTCTGAATTTGAGTTTTATTCTGCGGGAACTAACTTAAAACTTTGTGAAAAAGCAGGAACGAATCCATTAACAAAAAAAGTATTGGAAAATGCTGACTTGATTTTCGTAATGGAAAGTAAACACAAAAATGAAATCAACAAACTATTCGGAAATGATTACACACAAAAAATTGAAATCCTAAACATACCTGACAAATATAAATATTATCAAAAAGAACTTATTGAAATTATAAAAACTAAAGTGAAAAATAAGATTTTATAAAAGCACTTCTGCTAACATTGTATTGGCAAAATGCGGGGGAAAGTCCAAGTTGAACTTTTTGTAATTTTTAGCCGCCGCTGCTTTTCATATTGTTTTTTTTCTTAATTTAGACAATCTGAAAAAGCATCGGCTCCGCTTGGTCGAAATTGAACTTTCAGTTCATTTTAGCCCGCACTTCGCCAATACTTTTTCCGTTATGTGATATGGCATCAAAAATCACGCTCCGAAATAAACTCCACGATTTTGAATGAATAAAAAAGAAACTGAATCCAGACCAAAAATGCGTGAAAACAAGGTCTGAATTCATTTTCTGCTTTACTGACTGAATAAATTGCGGACTTGACTTAAAAAAAACTGATTTCTGACACCATATCACTAACGGAAAATGTGCATGAAAACAATTTAACGCGTCAAAATCACTCTGGTGAAAAAATTCTGAATGAAAATCCTACGCAAAATCTTTCCGAAAAAATTTTTGAATTTTAGCGTTCTGAAATTTTAACTGTGTGAATAAATTCGCGATTGACTTTTAAAAATAACGCTGAATTTTAAAAACTTTGCTGAATGAAACTTCTGAAAACTGAATCTAACTGAATAAAAAATTATGGAAAATTGCCACATCACATAACATCGTATTGCTAAAATGCGGGACTGAAGGCTCTTGCGTTGAAAATTTTGTGAAATTTAGTCGCAAAAAATGTTTCCGCCTCCATTTTTTTATTAATTTAGTCAGCGGAAAACATTTTTTGCTTCGTGCAGTTTTTAGTAGAAATTTCAGGTGTAAAAGCCCCGCACTTCAGCAATACGTTTCCCGTTATGTGAAAGCGTTTTTAAAATTCGTATAAATATCAGATTCAGTTATTTAAGTGAATATTCACTTGACTAATTAAATGATTAAAAATTAAAAACTCAAATCTGACTTTTACAAAATTTACGCTAAAAAATTACGCTGAACTGAATAAGGAAAAACTGATTTTAAGAACAACTCGAGCGAACAAAACTATGTGAAAATTAGTGGGCAGACATTAAAAATTAAAGCAAAAAAAGCAACTGAAAACAAAGTTGATCTGAAATTATTCTGCGTATAAAAATCTACTTTACAAAATGGAATCAAAATCTTAAAAATTGGTAAACATCAAAAAAATAGTGTTGACTTTTTGTGCTGAAAAACCAACATTTTTGAGCATGAAAATTCTAATACCCGATTCTAAAAAAACAAATTTGACTCTACAAACTATGGAAAAAACGCCTTCACATAATAGCTAAGTTTTCGTTGCGTGCGCAGCACGAACAATGAAAACCCTGTTGAACGGAACCTTCGGCAGCTTTTGGTTGGGTATTTTCCCACACTATGGGTTTATCGACAAAAGATTTTTAGAGATAC
>Ga0209930_1002871_pt1 | contig 18764 bp, 16 predicted proteins | sample ThiBiot_500_biof_2_FD_183948 | JGI IMG/M metagenome (GOLD analysis project Ga0209930, IMG submission 183948) | Wastewater bioreactor microbial communities from Cape Town, South Africa - Thiocy_cont_500_biof (SPAdes) | ecosystem: Engineered > Bioreactor > Thiocyanate-remediating >... | reverse complement strand
CAAAATTTGTGAAGTCTGATATGAAGATTTTTGGTAGAAAAAAATCAAGCCAAAAGTGATGATAATAGCAGTGATGTAGATGATCTTTTGCTTCATCTAAATTTTAAAAGGTTTGAATTTCTTATTCGTTATGAATTCCTATACCCTGTTGTTTTTGTTTGCAGCAGAGTGATGCGTATCGAGAGAAAAAGGGATGACTTTGTGTACACTATGAGCATATATGCAAGAGCAAAGAAGAATGCTTAGAAGTGGAATGCTGCAGGAGAAAAAGTAATCAGAAGGAAGATATATGTCATAGCTCAGCTTACACTGTAGCATAATTTACGCAGAAAGCGAAATAAAGTATTTTAGCCAAACAAAGCTATTGAATTACGAAGCATGATCTTGCTTCTTTGCTCTCAACTAAAAGCTCTCAGCAATGTTGATTCGAAAATAAAAGACACGGTTTAAAAAATGTTTCAGGTAGTATCACAAATTTTATGAGATAATTAAAACGTTCACATGATACATTATGTGTTTGCTCAAGAAAATTGAACTGATTGAGATTTTGGTACATCAATCGCTGTGAAACTCAGAAACTAAACAAATGTAGAAAACAAAAAAAACTGAAGGCTTATCCCATTTTGGTCTCTTCTCGATAGAAATACTTTCATTTATTGACCACTCAAAGTTTAATATACAGAGTAAATGCTTATCCATTTTTTCATTACACTTATTTTAAATGCAGATAGACTACTATCCAAGCGGGAAAATCGGATCCTATTGTATCCTAAAGGAAAAATCACTAAGAAGACAATATATACATAAAGCATGATCATTAGATAAAAACGAATAAAAAGTCTGCAATCAATTTCAAGTTTGATCACCTAAGTTAAGTTTACTAGTTTATGTGGTATGATGGAAAATCTCGAAACAAATTAAAACATGAAAAACGATTTAAAGGGCGCAGGCGAACATGTATACACAGTAGGCTTAAATTAAAATTGACGGTGAAGGCATGCATGTATATTTGTAAGGGATTGGAATCGAACTAAGCGGATAATCAAATTTTATAAAAAATGTCTTTCGTGATTTATTGCTTACGCTTAATTTTTTTCCGGAGAATAACATGTGCTACATTCTTTTTTTGTTCAGCACACACCAACCATTATTGTCTGATTAAAAAATGTAAAAAACAGTAGAGCTTGACAGTGGAGCAACCAAGATTTTTCGAGTAGTGGGCAAACTTCTCTTGTATCGAAAAGAATCGATGGGCAAAATGGGCGGTAATTTTACCAATAGGCAAAAATTTCTTGGTTCGACGAAGGATTGATAACATAGAAAAAATACAAAACAAAATGAAATGAGGTTGTTTTAATTAAAAAATGCATTAAACACGTAGATTTTAAACCTGAGTTAGATGTGTTTTAGCCTATTTCAAGTAATGAACTGTGGAGTTCTATCAAAGTTAAACTAGAGAGAATTTTATATGGGCGAATAGTACAAAACAACAAGTATACATGTACACTACATAGGACGATGATTTATTGCTCGTAAATGAAACATTTCGGGGAAATCGTATTACGATCATATATCACCGTATCGTATCCAATTTACAACTACCATCAAGGGAACTGATAATCGAGTATTCAATTATTTACGATGTTTTACACACGATGAAATATAATCGTATACGGTATCAACCAAACGAATGAGATGTCTTTTATAATAGTCGTTTATAACTGTGCACATGTCTTACCTGAGGATTTCAGAGAGAATTTTATAGGAAGTGGTAGAGCAAAAACACATATATACACTGGCTCAGTGAAAAAGAAGTTTCAGTGGGCAAAAAGTTACTTATAAAAAATTCAATGGGCAATTGCCCATTTGCCTCCCCTTGATTGCGCCACTGGAGCTTGAATATCGAAAAACAGATTTCAGATTCAAATTCGTCAGACTCTGAGGATTCCGAATATCTTTTTCTCTTCGAAATGATGGACAGTTACGGAGAACCGTTGGTTTCATAGAATTGTGATTAATGCGTCCGTGGGAAGAAAAACACAATTTTGCTAGGCACCAAGCTAGTTAAAAGCAATAAATCGTCTTGCTGCCATAAATTATAGTCAACCGCGTTAATTATCTCGTACAAGAATATTCAATATTGACTCTCAATGATTTCATAATCGATTGTCAAATACCATTCGAATGTTTTCATGGTGATTATTATCTTTGATTTCAAGTCTTATCAACCAATCAATTAGAAATTGATTTTCTAAATCTTGATCAATGAAGACATTTTTCAATAAAACAATCACGAAAAAATCCGTCTAAGAGATTCTCAAAGACGTAATATGACATTCTTTGGAAATAAAAAAAAACAAAAAAATCTAATTATTCAGTATCAAAGTTGCGTTTGGATAATTGTCTAGATCTCGAAAACCAATATTATCCATTGATAATCGTTTCCACATGTAATCAAAACGATCTCGTTCACTTTCGACTAGTAATAATTGAGGTATTTCAGTTTCGTTTAAATTCGGACGTGGAAATGGTTGAACAATATTATCGAATAGATCTTTACCATGTTTATAACGATCAAGAATATGTTTAAGATTACGAAATCGATCAATATCGACTTCCATATGTGAGAATGAACTTAACTTCAATCGAACGGCAGCAACCGTATCGAAACAATACGAACAATGAAAACAAGTACCAATTGCTGGCTGATAACTATTTTTTGCATGACGAATTTTCGATGGAATAACTTCATTTGGTTTGTAGAATGCCACAGATACAGCTGGCCAATGTGGACTCGATGGCTGACGAAATTCAAATGAATAATAATAGAAATCACATTTTAATAATGTTGCTGGAAATGGATCAGGTAACTGACATGATTTAAGTGCACGAATATATCGGGCTTTTGGAATTTCATCGATATCTGATGTCATTAGAATAAAATTTCTAAAAATATAAATATTCGATTAAATATTTATGCAGCTTTTGTTATTGAAATAAAATTTTACTTGTCTGACTTCGGTAATGATAATCGTAAGCCTTCATCTCTCATTTGATCTTCATTATCCCAACTTCGTCGTTTTGTACCATTTAAAGTAAATAATAATACTTCAACTCGACGAATTTTATTATGATATCGTCGAAATCTGTCCCAATGATTTTTCAAGTAGAATGGTTTCGGCTTTCCACTGAGTGTTAAATTACTTTCAGCAATAAGAAATTGATCGACATAATCATTTAATTCATACAAACGAATTTCTAACATATCCAATTCACCGTTAAAAATAGTAAAATCATAAATAAGAAAGTCATTATTTGTTTCATTTCCAAATCCAAACGATGAACAATTAATATGTGGTAGTTTTAGTGTTGATGAAGGCGAGATAGTTACCAAAATTTGTGAAGTCTGATATGAAGATTTTTGGTAGAAAAAAATCAAGCCAAAAGTGATGATAATAGCAGTGATGTAGATGATCTTTTGCTTCATCTAAATTTTAAAAGGTTTGAATTTCTTATTCGTTATGAATTCCTATACCCTGTTGTTTTTGTTTGCAGCAGAGTGATGCGTATCGAGAGAAAAAAGCGATGACTGCATGTACAGAGAAAGGAAAATAAAGAATTTTATTCAAACGAAGCCATTGAGTTGCGCAGCACGACCTTGCTTCTTTGCTTTCAACTGAAAAAAACTTTAAAATGTGGATTTTAAAATAAAAGGCATGCTTTAAAAAATGTTTCAGGTACCATCACAAATTTTATGAGATAATTAGAACGTTCACATGATACATTATATGTTTGTTCAAGAAAATTGAATTGATTCAGATTTTGGTACGTCGATCGGTGTAAAAAACAAAAAAACTGAAACTCTATCCCATTTCGGTCTCTTCTCGATAGCAATACTATGATTTATTGGCCATTTCAAGTTTAATATACAGAATAAATGCGTATGTATTTTTTTATTACATTTATTTTAAATTGAGATAGATTAATATCAATATGTATGACTATAAGTGAGCATTGCTCATGTAGCCTAAAGGAAAAATCATTAAGAAGACATATATATACATAAAGCATGATCATCAAATAAAAACGAATAAAAAATCTACAATCATTTTCAAGTTTCAGATAAAATATCAATATAGTTTCATAGTATTTTTTTGTTCTTGTCGTTGTTAATCATCAATTGACGAATTTATGCAAATAACATTGATAATCTAATGGCGTCTATGATTATTATTTCTTTGAAAATATTTTGCCAAAAGTAAATAATATGATGATGTTTACCAGCTGTTACCTGATAGATAATGATTATTAGTTTTTTTTTTGTTGAGAATAAATCTGTTTATTTAACACATTTGTTTGTAGTTATACAAAAAGAAAAAAAAAGAAAAAGATCAACGCTGATAAAGAAGAAACAATGATTTGTAGAGGCAATAAAAAGAAAATTTTGTTTTCTCTCAATTGATTTGGTTTAATCGAGATCAAAATTTGTCTTGATCTGATAAAGAGAAAAAAAAGACAACCACCCAGATCACATTGCACGCTATTCGTCGTTTCACAACATTAAATGAAAAAGGAACCAAACAATCAAAGTTAATCTATTTTTTTCCTCTCGTATTCAATTCGTCCCGTTCGTAGTTGATGATGGAATAATTAATGTTGATGCAAGTGTCGGCGGTGCTTGAGCTTGTGATTGTGGCTGCGGTTGTTCCTGTTCTGGTTGTTGTTTTTTCAAGCGTATTTGTGGTATATCAATATCAATTAATCGTATTAATCGTTCGACATATTGTCCATGTGCTTCGATATCATTATGTCCGGCTCCATCGAGCCATAATGGTTCGGTTTGATGTTGAACATGTATTCGATTATAAAGTGCAAAACCGTGACTAACATCAATAACATCATCGTCTGTACCATGAATAACCAAAACAATCGAACGTATGCGATGAATTTTATCAATCGACGGAAATGCATCACAACACCATGTTCGTTTGGTTTCAGGAAATGCGACGCGCATGCCTGATGTCAATGGACTATGTAAAACACATGCTGCACAACATTCACTATATCGTGAAGCTAAATCAATTGTTGGAACTGTGCCTAAAAGAAAAAAAACTCGTTGACTAACGTTAATTCAACGTATTTGATCTTACCAATGCTTTGACCGTAGAGAATAATTTTCGATTCAGGAATGTGATATCGTTGTTTGATGGTATTGTATGCCGCTTCGATATCTGCGTACATATTTTTTTCACTGGCTTTACCTTGTGAAGCACCATAACCGGAATAATCATAACTGAATATATTACATTGTAAACGTGTGCCCAGAACAATAAAAAAGCTCGCCATTTGTCCTTTGATGAAAATATTTTCGAAATCAAGACAGTCTGTTTTGTCTTCTTCAAAAAAACGTGACCTACCTAGATCAACAGCATTTCCATGGCTAAATAAAATATAAAACTTTGGATTCGCTGTACAATTAACATAGATACAAGCAATACGATTATGTCGTGATGTTGTAACATAGTACGCTTCTAATTTGAGCATGTCATTGGCCGAATGTTGCCATTCAGCTTTATCAGAAAAACATATTCGATATCGAACAGAATCATCAATAGGTTTTTTCGTCGATGTATTATTATTATTATTATTATTATTCGTTGTTGTTACTGGTTCATCGGCAGGGATTAAGGAATAGGTTGGCTCAGGTGGAAGAAAAGCTATGAAAAGAATAACAAGTATGTGTGTATGTGTTTCTTCGAATCGAATCATTTGTTTTCATACCAAGTTTAGCCGCTATACGCGATGGTAAAGGTGGACAACAAAAAAGACAACAAAGATCACGTAGTGACAATGTGTTCATCATTTAATCATCTAAAATTCAAAAAATTGACAATATTCCAGATCTGACTAAATGCAATGTTTGGATTGTTTCTGTCTGCTGAAGAATATTGTAAATGTACGTGCTTGTTTTACTAAGATCAGTAGATATTAACGAAAAGAAAAGGAGACAACCGGAATGTCATTTGTGTGTAAAAGAATTGATTACGTCGAATGGAGAAAACTTCCGCTTCATTTCCTGTCTTGTATGCTTATCATTATCGTTGGCGAAAGAGAATAGGAGAGAGAGAGAGAGAAAAAAAAGAAAATGATGATGATGATGATGTGACAAATTTACTCAATTCTCGAGAGAAATACTTCATTTATATAGGAGAGACGAAAGGAAAACTGTAAAAATATTGACTTTTTCTTTTCTTTTTCGTAATTAGATAACAATAGGAAAAAGAAAGAAAACAAAAGAATGTTTCAGATAATTTTATTTTAATGTGTCTTGTCAATTTTGTTCTGTTCAAAAGTATAATCGAACGTACAAAAAAAGAAGAAGAAGAAGAAGAAGAAAAAAAGAAGAACGAAGACACGTACACACATTTAAGTAACATTTTTGTTTGGCCTAGAGAAAATAATCTGGTACGACACGTTTCGTTGCTGTTGAACGTTGATCTTGTGGTGCTGCTTCGAATATTGTAAAACTTCGATTAAGATTTTCATCAAGTTCAAGTATAGCAGCCACATTACCACAACGATAACAATAATTTGGCGCTGACCAAACTGTTAATACCGTCTCATTGAAATGCCATTTGTATCCTTCCATAACTAACTGATGTGCTCGACATATTAAATCGATATTATTTGTTTGATTAAATTGCGACACAACATCACTGCCAAAGAGATAACCAGCACCACGAGGACTTACGCCCCAGCCGACTGTGTCTTCAGGATCCGACCATAAAAGATCACACATCGGTCCATCATGTGGTACTTCCATTTTTCGATCGATTTGTCGTATTTGATCGAGCGTATTTATCGATGGACTTAAACCTCCATGTACACAAAAGATTTTACCATCGATAACAGCTGATAAACTTAAATAATCGAATACCTCTGTACAATATCTCCAAACCATAACTGAACCATATTTTCTCAAGCATTCATCGTAGAATCCATAGACTTGAGTTATCTGCCGTGATTCATGATTGCCACGTATTAATGTTATTCGATCGGGATAACGAACTTTTAATGCAAGTAGAAGAAGGAATGTTTCAACACTATAAAAACCTCGATCAACAAAATCTCCCAAAAATAAATAATTTGTTTGAGGTACATCGCCTAGAATCACTCGCGATAGATAGATAGATATGCATTTAGTTTTAAAAAAAACGAAAATCTTTACCGCCAACTCGAAATAATTCTAGCAAATCGTACATTTGTCCATGAATATCTCCACAGATCGTCACAGGTGAATCAACACATTGAACATTACTTTCTTCGACAAGAATTTCTCGTGCTTTCGTGCAAAGTGTTTTGACTTCATTTTCTTTGATTAATTCGCACCGTCTTAATTGTTCTAATTGTCGATCAAGATCCGATAAGTCCGACATAATCGAATTGATTATTAGATTAAATTTATTATTGAGAAAATAAAAAAAAAAGGATGAGTAGAAAAACGAAAACAAAGTCTATCTGAAAAATAAAAGAATAATTCGTGATTTTGTTTTTGTTAATTCTGTTCGGTGTAATAATAAAACAAAACATCGAGTAAAACGTCGAACGAGCCGAATACTCTTATTGGTTCTTTCGTTCGTATGTAGTTCGCCTATAGAAATTTAATCAGATGGCGTTAATTTGCTCAATAGTACAGAATGTGTACTAGTTTTGGACAACTCGCAATATATCTATCTGATGAAGAAACATTGATTTTGTTTTTAATCTGAAGAAAGAAAAATATTTGGCTTTCATTGATTTAGTTTTTAATTTTTTGTTCATGATAACGAAATACAACATTCAGCTAATAAGATTGACTGTTTGTTGAGCAAAGAAGAAAGAGAATAATTTATATACAATTTGCTGACAACATTGAAGCAGAAGGAAAAAAACGGATGTCAAATGCGAGATAAATTCATTTTTGTACAAATAAGTATGAAAAGCGTATGAGAATGGACAATAAGCATGAGTGTGCTAGGATGATTTTTCTCAGTCACAATTATGTCTGTTCAATTCGTGTCGAATAATCGACATGATTAGGATTGTTTGTTAGATGAACGGTCGTTGTTATTGCACCGTTCGGTGGCAATGGTTGATCTTGAAGAATGACTTGTACGACAAAGTTTCGTTGTAAACGGGTTTCACCAATAGTCGTACGATCGCCTAAAGAAGAGTTTCGATTTCATTTGTAAATCTATGAAATAAAGAAACGTACGTAGTAATTTGCCACCGAAAAATAAACGTTGAGTCTGAGAATCAATAGCTCCGTTTTCTAACATAGCTAAACGTCGTTTGATATTTCGAATTTTTTCGGTTGATTTACAATACAATCGATGTTCTTTGCCATTGGATAGCCGAAATTTAATCGGTATTTCAACGTCTGTATCATTGTTATTTGTTTGTGTTTGCTGAATAGTTGCTGATGATTCTGTTTCACTCGAATCGTTTGTATACGAATTTGATTTCATTTTTTGTCGGTGTTTTTTCAATTCGCGAACAATTGAATTATGATTTGTTTGATCATTTAATGTTAATTTACAATTTGTATGTTGTTGATTATCACGAAAGTCACGTTCACGATCAGCAAGATTAGTTGCTGCTAAATCGATATCACTTGCACCGGATTCATTTTCATTGATTGACGATTGTTCGGCATCGATGAGATTTGTCGGCGACGAAAGAATATAAACAGGTATTTGATAGCGTGTACCAAGCTCATCGTAGCAATCGAGAAGTGTTCCATGCGGTAGAGAAATATTCGCACAATTGAGAACTAAAATATCGAGAGAGATGTTTAGTAAATAAAAGAGAAAATCGTGTTTCTACTTGATTGTGCTAAATCAATGTCATTCTGTTCAACAGCAAAACAAGCACCACGAAGTGCATCCCAGATTTCTTTTCGACCTTCGAATGCTGGTGCTAGAAAAAAAAAACAAGAAAAATTCAATCGAATGTAATCGATCGCATTCATTCTCATACCAGTATCCCAATATTCTTCACGTTTTCGACGTAGTTGACTGTCAGTTATTGGCACATCGGATTTCCATTTTGGACGGCAAGCTGAACGATTTAATGGTTTATTTCGAGCGACAGTTCCACTGGCTAGAATAAATCGAATATGTTTTATGATTATCAATAGAAAAATAAATAGTATTTACTAGTTGCACTGCTTCGCGATGAATGTGATCGTCTTCGTTGATTGTCTCGATCATGACTAATACACAAACCCATTTGCTAAGATATCTTTTGAATTTTAATCTTTATCCTCGTCACTTGAAGATTTCAGAAACATAGCTCTGAAAGGGAAAAACAAGACGAATTAATTGGATTCGAACAGGCAGAAAAAAGCAATGAATAATAAGTAGCAGAGAAAAACAATAAATTTCTGCATTTTTTAAATCATAGATTCACTCAATAATTGTCATATGGAAGTTACCATTTATTAATGAATCTAGCCTCACTAATATCAGAGTAAATAAGTTCGATAGATGTCAGCAACATGAAGGCAAAGATTACTAGAAAACGGTAAGTTACGTATATTGGAATGTACTCTACTATTTCAATAGGATGATGATACCGTAGTATTTCCCTCGAGAACGGTATTCCACAATCCATGAATGAGAAGAAGAACAAAAGAAAGAAAGGTTAGCATGATTATTTATTCGTCTTTCATATAGGTTCTTTACCAGAATGCATGATTGACACGGGTATCGTGTACTTTGAAATTGATTTTGAAGATGTTGTAAACAACGAGATTAATATCGCAGCTCATTCGACTACCACCCACAAAAATGTGACGAGTTTGAGCAATGTCATTAAATATTGACAAGAATAGAACAGCTCGAATGTACGTATATGAATATCAATAATAAAAACAAAACATTATGTTTTGATAGATAAGATAAAATTTCAAGTTTTCGAATTGTAATGTAAGATGAATAATGAACAAATGAAGAGAGAACAGATAATCTATTATGCAAAAAAGAGCTTTAATAGAATTTATCAATCCTAAGTATTTATTCATTTCGGCAAAAAAAATCATTTCAATATTTTTCTTATAAACTAATCGGATAGAAATCCCATTTTTTTTCTAATCATTGACAGCTAGTTCAAATTCAGTATGCATAGTCAAATAATTACATAATTTTATCACGTCGACAAAAGAAACAACATTCTTTCGTTTCGAAGTAACAATTCGTAAATATTAAATTATGTTAATATGCAAATACTGTTTTTCAATGATGAGAAATTAACCTACTTTTTAAAAAAAAACTCTATTGACTTTATCAAACTGATTTCTTGTTCTATAAATGACTATTCTCTGTAACATCCATATGCTCAAGAACGTATTTACATATACACTATTATTAAGAAATGTATCGAGATGATTATCATTGACATTTTCTTTTTTTTCCCTCAAAGTCATGAAAACCAAAACGATGTCTCCGTTTAAAATCGTTTAGAAAAGAAAACCATCTTATACCTCTTTCAATAGTTAATATTGAACATAATTCAAATATTTTTCTGTATTTATTATCAGGAAATATAAAAATGGCTTTTTTTTCTGTTTAATCAACACAATTATCAAATGTATGTCAATCTATTCTCGGTTGTGCTTTGTTCAGCTACTGTTTCGTTCGGCATGCTGTTTAGCTATAAAATGTCGATTGGCATATCTTAATAAGCATACAATCAACAAGTATTTGTTCTTTTCAAGCATTTCTTTTTTTTTCTACTCCTCCTTCTTCTTTTTCTTCTTCTTTTTTCTCTTTCGTTCAATTACATCTATAGTTGAGGGTGAGGGTTAACCAGAAAATTTTCTCCTCTCGTCGTTCGTTCAACTCATTACAACAAAAAACAAGAAAAACTATCTTTAACAATAGTGATAAAAGACTATCAACGTAATCAAAACGAACGATGATGTTGATGATGATTATTGCTATTATTGTTATGACAAAAACAATAGTTACTGTAGGTTGAGATGCATATATATATATATATATATATTCTATTGAATGAGTATTCCTTCTTATTTTTTATTAATATCATTCAGAAGTAAAGAGAAAGAAAACTTCCAAAGATATTATTGGTTGTTCATAGGGAAGAAGTACCTCAAGAAAAACGAGAGAGAGGGAGAAAAACGTAATTAATCATCATGGTAACGACAGGTTGTGTTACAGTTCTCTTCTTTTTTCAATAATATTACATGAAATACCTATAATTTAGTCAAAACTTCAGTCTTTCGAATTAAACAACTAATCATATTGTTCATTAAAATAAGGCAAAAAAGAGGAGAATTCTTTCTTTTTTTTCTCTCTATTTTTTATTTTTCTTTCTCTCTCTCTCTCTCTCAAATACGAAGGAGGAAAAGACACTGTCAATTTTCTTGTTCAGCATTATGACGAGTTTATCCCTTGATAGTAATACTCTTGCTTAAAGGAATAAATTATATTCGATATTCATCATTAACTTTACAAATCATTGACATAATCGTCTATTTAGCTTTAGTTTTTCTTCATATGTATTATTCACATGAACGTTCTATCACAATTTCATCCGATTGTCTCATGGACAATAATTAATCAATCGAATGAAAATCTATCGTCTTCATCGATTTCAGCTGATAATGATCAATTGAAGATTCTTACGCGACCATTTATATGGACCGTTATTTTAACTTGTTGTCTATCGACAATTATCGTTTTAACTATACTCGGAAATATTCTTGTTTTAATTGCATTATGTATTGATTTTGCTTTACGTTCGCCAACGCATTTATTAATGGGAAATTTAGCTTGTGCTGATTTACTATTAGGTAAATTGTTTTCATATTTAGAAAAATGCATATAGATTTAATAATAAGTTGTTCCTATTTCGTATAATCAAAGCTATTGTACTATTGAAGTAGAGACTATTGTTAGAGAAAATTAAGTTCATATTCGATTTGAATAGAAAATTAAAAGTCTATTGACGACATTGGATGGAGATGATGTTTTCTCCTTCTTTCTTTTTTGTTTCGTTATTGAGCCTGTTGAGTAAAGTCTTATTTTTAACATGTGAAAATGTTATTCATGTTTTTGATAATTGAGAAAGCGGAAGACAGTATGCTCGATTCAATTTCATTAGGAAAGAAGAAGAAGAAGAAAAAAAAATAGCGAATGAACTTGAAAACTTAATTAACACTGACTGTTTTTATTTTAATTAAAAATAATTTTAAAAAATAGGCATTACTGTTCTACCATTTTCTGCAACATTGGAAATACTCAATGGTCAATGGTTATTCGGACCAACATTTTGCCATATTTGGCTTGCTATTGATGTTTTATATTGTACAGCAAGTATCTACGGTCTAATGTTTATTTCCATTGAACGATATGTTGGTGTGACACGTCCATTACGTTATCCGTTAATCATAACTCATCGTCGAACATTTCTTGTCATCATTGTTGCTTGGTTAGTTTCAATATTTATATCACTTGTGCCGTTTTTTGGCTGGAAAAATGAGATCACATCAACTGAACGAACATGTCAAGTCAATGATAATCTTTCCTATGTTATATTTTCATGTTTGTTTTCATTTTACATACCATTAATTATTATTCTTTGTGTTTATGGACGAATTTATGGTGAAGCTATTCGACAGTATCGATTTCTAATCGGTGGTGAGAAAAAAGTTCGAGTTAGTGAAGCAGTTGGACAAGAATCCGTAACATTACGTGTACATATACCTCAGCAAATGTCATTATCAACAAGTTCATTATCAGTTGGTTATGTGCCGAATCGTAAACGTTCGTCAACTCAATTGACATCAACAGGAGCAGTTAAATTAACGAAATTTAAACGTGAAAGAAAAGCTGGTAAACAAAAAAAAAGGGCATCAATTCATTGGAAAAAAAAATTGTTCGTTTTCTAGCAAAAACATTAGGTATTGTTGTTGGAATGTTTATTCTTTGTTGGTTACCATTTTTTCTTCTATTACCAATAAGTAAAAGCAAAGACGATTATTTCTCTGACAATAACAATTATTTTCTTTGTAGAAGCATTGACAAATTATGATTTTAATGTTATATTTCCTATTTGTTTCTGGTTAGGCTATTGTAATTCTTGTTTTAATCCATTTATTTATGCTTTTTCAAGTCGAGAATTTCGTCGGTAAAAAAATCGAACTTGTTCATTTAATTCGATTTCTCGTTCTTTTCTCTTTTTATCAAGTGCATTTAAAACCATTCTCAAATGTCAACGAGTCTCCTATCAAAAACCATCGGCAAGCCTTCATCGTATATCAGCAACGACTCTAACCGATCAAATTCGTTTCGAGAAATCTCCAAGTTGTGATATAACGCCCATGCATTCACTTCGTCAATCGGACTCGATTATTTGTTATCGTGCATCGTGCGATAGTCAACGACAATTTATTCCTTTACATAAACAGAAACGTTTTCTCGATCGACCTGAACTGACGCTCTTTCGACGTATATCAAACCCGGGTGTGTCACATTCGGCACCTCTATTCGACAATTCAAGTCCATGGCATCGACGGAATCCACATTTGTTCAGATAGATTATTTCGACAAAAAAGAAAACAAGAGAAAATATTCAAATATTTATTTATTTATTTATTTATGTCTAGATCTATTTCAATTCGATTGAAAAATACAAAATAAGAAGAATTCAAGCAAAAAACTCTCGAGATGACACACGTGTATAAGTATGTGAAGGGGACTTTCGTGGAGCTTCTTCTAATGCATACGAGCCTTCGTCTTTTTTACGCATTCGATAAATAATAAACATAACGAGAAGAACAGCTAACAGTGTGCCAAGAACAGTACAACCAATAATTCCTAAATAGAAAACGAATTGAATAGATCAGAATTATGAATTGACTATTTACCAACGAGAATTGTCGGTTTAGTAAAGAAATCTTTCCAAACAATTGTACGAATAAATGGGAGACGTGATGTTGACGAAAGATCAACTGATGGTCGACGAGAATCAGGCCGTTGATTTGTCAATGAATCAGCATAAATACGATTTTCATCTTCTTCGTCTTCTTCTTCGGTTTCTTCTTGATACGATGAATTCGGTTCTTCGTCATAATAATTATTTGTTCGTGCGTCTTCTTGACTCATCGACGATATATTCTTCTGATAATCTGTATATGAAATCGAATTTGACGGTGAATACATCTCATCAAAAACACCATCATCCTCCTCATCACCATCAATTCCATCTTCGCCGTCATAATCCTGCTCTCCAACATTGTTGTCGACATACTCATTGTCATAATAAGGTTCTTCTTTGTATATAACGGCTGATCTGATTGTTGATGATATGTAATGAGCATCGATCGATGCATACTAAACAAAACAAGGCTATCTTAGTATGGTTTATCTCTCGAGATAAATAATCATATATACTTTGGATGTTTGAGCTTGGGTTATAATTAGAAATTGTTGAAAAAATATGAACAAAATTAATAGCGACGATCTGTTTGTGATCATAATTAAAAAGAGTAAGTAGGAGAGAGAATAAAAATAAAAGTATAAGAAACAAGAAAAAGTTGTTATTTTTTAACGATGTCACGATTATTCGAGCACAAATAATAAATGAAATCCATTAGTATTCTTACTACTAATAGGAATAGTCATCGTAACAGGACAAAATGATAAAGAACCAGAAAAAGGAAAAAGAAAATGAGTGTTGTTATATGAAAATGTCGTTCGTTTTGATATCTATCTAAAAAAGAACAAGATGATGAATAAGAAAAAGAAGAAGGAAAAAAGAAATAGAGAAGAGAAAAAGAAAAAGAAAAAGAGGCAGAAGAATCAGGAAAAAACACATCTTCATCCTTAATTTTTAGTCTTGATCATTCGTAAAAATCAAAAGAAACAACAGTCGTCATTTCGATTATCTTCAAAGCGTGCATTCAGATTTATTCGATGAGCGTAATTAGATTTTGTCTTCCATTCATTCGTAGCCCATGCGCTTGAACATATGAAGATTAGTCGTTTCTTCTTGCTTTCTCTCTCTCTCTCTCATATTGGCACTTGGTTATTCAAACGGTATAAAATTGTTTGAGGCTAAAGCAAAAAAACTTCGAATGATGTAATTTGAGCTTGAAGAAGCAAGTTCAACATGATGAAAAGGAAATGTCAAGTAAAGACAACACAATGTCTAAATACAAGAAACATGTCAAGATAATTGCATCATACAGAGATTTCTTATTCAGTTCCGACTATAAAACTAGAAGAAAAAAAAACTCTGGCCGCTAAATTCAAGATCAGTTTATTGATATGCATAGACTCTTGTTTACAGTTGACTAGTATTCTCTTATCATTTTTCAATTTCCTGTCTTCAAGATGTCGTGCAAACAGTTCGATCTCCGTTTTTGTCTTATGTTCTATTCTAATCAAAGACTCAAATCATCAATCTTGATGAGTTCAATAAAAAGAAACCAATGTTATATTCATAAACATATTTACTGGTTGTTTGCTTGATGGATAGCATGTAGAAAAAGCAAGAATTTAGTTCTTTCTACTCAGCAAAATAGTAATTATTTTAATAATGAGCTAAATCTGATGTGAATGAGAACGGCAAAGGCAGATTCCAACTGTGAGATGACATGAATAATTTCTACCGTCGTATGTTGAAAAGAAACATATTCGTGCAATGCAAAATGAAAACGTTGACATTGTCTTTGTTTGTCAGAATAAATCAATTTATATTTTCCTCAAAATATTCAGTACAGGTCTGTGGATATCATCATACAAACAAAGTGTCAATCTTCTTCTAGATTCGAACCAATCCGTACAACGCATTCGAACATTCATTTAAAATAGATAGATTTTCTTTGCTTTATTATGAATAGCCTACATTTTAAAAAATAAAATATTTATATATGATATTTTCTATATATATATATATATATAAATTGATATTAAACTGTGTTTTTCAATTCATTGGAAACTAATATTTGAAAATCATTATATAAATTAACTAATGCACCGGTATTGACATTTGTATCGGCAGCAAGAATAAAAACAAACGGCGGAACATTGTAGGTAATAATTTGTCTTGTTGACCAGTAAGTAATACTTGTTTTTAATGTTTTTAAATTGATACGTGAACTTTGATCTTGTAATAGTTGGACTGTCGGAACAAGACCTAACAAATCGAGCTCATCGACGGCTTCATCAGTTGGAAATTTTAATAATGCTCGACTATCTTTATCAAGTATGAGAACAGCTTCGATGCCATCGATATGAGCAAATATGTTGGGAAGGGTCATTGAAATTTGTCCGTCGAACACTCCACCGGGACTCGTTTTTTTTTTCTACAAGTACAAATGCACTGCACTGGTTAGACGATAAACATTTGTTCGGTTGGCTGGATTAGATGAAGAATAAGAAGAAGAGAACAAAAAAAATAAGATTTTAGATGTCGCTAGATTTTTTCTCTTCATGAATTTCTAATAAACATATCATTTTGTGATGAAGATGATCGTCGAAATATATTTTGCAGATTCGGTGAAACGAACATTAATATACAGGCAATACAAAACACAGAAAATGTAGCTGTTAACCATTGAAATTGCGTTGACCAATATGGTAAATATCCGAAATATTGAGAGGATATACTCAAACCAAGTTGTGGCAAACCTGAACAAATCATAACAACAAGAAGTAAAATCATACGACGTAGAACACATAAATCACGACGGTCACTTGCTCGTTGAACTTTCGGACGAAGTGCATGTCGACGTTTACGAAGAAAACGAATTGTATAAATATAACACACAGTTGTTAAACTTATAGGAATCATATGAACAAGTGAAAGACCTGTTAATAAACCTTTGATATTATTTACAGAAATTTGACAATGATAATCTTCGGGAATGTATTCAAATGCTCCAAAGAGATAAACAGGAATAACTTGAAGAAAACTAAATATCCATTGAATACTTATACCACCGATATATAAATGAATCGATTGTAATCCAGGATTTTTAAAGAAAACTATTCGACAAAGTCGATAGATTGCTTGAAGTAAATATGAATAGAAAAAACTACAACCACTAACATAAAGTAAATATGACCGTATAAAACACCGTTGATTATTGAATGAAATATTCGGATGAAGATGACCGTAGAGTGTATAACAATACATATCTAACATAATCATACAACCAAATAGTAAACTAGCAAACATATTCAAACAAAGTAAATGAGCAGTTCGTTCGACTGATGTAGAATTTTTCGAAAAACTCATAATTAAAATCATGACAAATGATATTAGAATAGTTAATGAAGAAAATATTAAGATGAAAATATCGAGAATAATATTAACAGTACCGATTGACATTGAAGTGAAATTATCTTCAATTTGTATGCTTTCAGAAGGCAACGAGTTCATCTAGAATAAAATCATGATATGCTTTTATTTTTCAATAAATAACAGAACATTTGAATCTTGACTATTTTTAGCTAAAAACTTGAAACAAAGAATAAAAGTGTTAAGAAGTATCTTTTTTCTACTCTTTAGAATAGGATTATTGAAATGGTGTAATAAATTTGAATTCCTACTTTTTACTGTAATAAGAAAACTGTCAATACTGTCATATTATGCTGACTAAGCTATTTCTATTTAGTCATCTGTCAAAGAATTTACTCAAAATGACAGAGAAAAGAAGCCAATATACTTGTATCATAACAAACACTCAACATAATGTAGTTCATGGAGAATTGAAATATTTCTTAAGTATTTATTTAATTTCTCTCAGTAAAACCACTTAAAAAGTCATTATTAAAAGATTGAGACTGCAATGAATTCTAGTTTTCTTTTTTCTAGAAAATGTATGATGATAAATTTTTTAAAATACTCTCGAGAAACGTCCACAGGTGAGCACTTATATGACAAGAAAATATATATCAATAATGCAACTATTCTTTTCTTTAATCTCTTTACAAATTGTCAGGATTGTCAAATTATACATCACACTTTTAAATATTTGTTTTTCGAAATACTTCATCTTTCATTGGTTGAATATAAATTGACATTATGAGTTTACTTCTTGGAAAAAAACAATTACAATAAATTTCAAACGTCTTATATACTCTATCGCACTCATTTCAATGATAAATTCTTTCATTGTCATGCATACTTCTTCCGGTAAATTAAAAAGTACTTGGCAATTATCAACAGCAGATGAACGTGTACATCGTATTCAACGTTTATCAAATATGTAAGAGTATTTTTATTACTTGTGCCGCCTACACAGGTATTTTAGGCGGGAAAAAGATAATCATTGAAAGAGATATTCGTTCAACCGGAACAAGCGATAAGTTAAGAAGAGAAAGAGAAGCCAGCGCGCATATCCTTCTTTGGCTGATAACACGGTGTCATTCCTTTCTTTTCTTTTTCGTTTATTTTTCATCGTCGTACGAAAGAAACGTATCAGTATTTGAGATAAGTTCTCAAATAAAGACGTCAATTCGTTCGATGATAAACCAAAGAAAAAGTCACTGAAGTACATTCTATTGATGACATACTTTTCCAACATTGTCCGCAAAATAAAATTACGGAAGCATTGTCATGAAATTATCTTTATGTTTAACTGAAAACAAGAGAAAAGAAAAATAATATTTGAAAATATGATTACATAGAAATTTTGTCTATTTTTATATATCGATTAAATTGACGTAAGAAAAGAATCAGGCGATGAGAGA
>Ga0209930_1002857_pt1 | contig 18866 bp, 7 predicted proteins | sample ThiBiot_500_biof_2_FD_183948 | JGI IMG/M metagenome (GOLD analysis project Ga0209930, IMG submission 183948) | Wastewater bioreactor microbial communities from Cape Town, South Africa - Thiocy_cont_500_biof (SPAdes) | ecosystem: Engineered > Bioreactor > Thiocyanate-remediating >... | reverse complement strand
TGATTATTGATGTGTATGCGTTGGTTGACGATTATTGATGTGTATGCATTGGTTGGTAATTATTGATGTGTATGCGTTGGTTGGGTATTGATGTGTATGCATTAGTTGATGATTATTGATGGATGCATTGGTTGATGATCATTAATGTATGCTTTGGTTGATGATTATTGATATGTATGCATTGGTTGATGATTATTGATGTGTATGCATGGATTTGGTGATTATTGGTGTGGATGCATTGATGATGATTGATGTGAATGCATTGGTTGGTGATTATTGATGTGTATGCGTTGATTTGATGATTATTGATGTGTATGCGTTGGTTGACGATTATTGAGGTGGATGCATTGGTTGGTGATTATTGGTGCTTATGCATCGATTTGATGATTATTGGTGTGGATGCATTGGTTGATGATTATTGATGTGCATGCATTGGTTGATGATTATTGATGTGTATGCGTTGGTGATTATTGATGTGTATGCATCGATGATTATTGATATGTATGCATGGACTTGATAATTATTGATGTGTATGGATTGGTTGATAATTATTGATATGTATGCATTGGTTGGTGATTATTGATGTATGCATTGGTTGGTGATTACTGGTGGATGCATTGGTTGGTGATTATTGATGCGTATGCATTGATTGATGATTATTGATATGCGTTGGTTGATGATTATTGGTGTGGATGCATTGGTTGGTGATTATTGATGTGTATGCATTGGTTGATGATTATTGGTGTGTATGCATTGATTGATGATTATTGATATGGATGCATTGATGATTATTGGTGTGGATGCATTGGTTGATGATTATTGATGTGTATGCATTGGTTGATGATTATTGGTGTGTATGCATTGATTGATGATTATTGATATGGATGCATTGATGATTATTGGTGTGTATGCATTGGTTGATGATTATTGATGTGTATACGTTGGTGATTATTGATGTGGATGCATTGGTGATTATTGGTGTGTATGCATTGGTTGATGATTATTGATGTGTATGCATTGGTTGAGTATTGATGTGTATGCATTGGTTGAGTATTGATGTGGATGCATTGATGATTATTGGTGTGTATGCATTGGTTGATGATTATTGATGTGTATACGTTGGTGATTATTGATGTGGATGCATTGGTAATTATTGGTGTGTATGCATTGGTTGATGATTATTGATGTGGACGCATTGATTGATGATTATTGATGTGTATGCATTGGTGATTTTTGATGTGTATGCATTGGTTGATGAAAATTGGTGTATGCATGGATGTATGCATTGGTGGATTACGGTAACATACCACCGAGAAATAGTCGAATCTGATTGCATGATAGCGTCCAATAACCTACGTCTTCACATCCTATCTCAACAACCTCGAGCCAGGCTCAGTACTTGCGTGCTCGATATTTCAGGCTCGATATTTCGATAGAGATATTTGTAGCAAGCGAGAGCGAGGCAGCAGACGATAAGACAAGAGATCGCGTTTGAACGAGAGGCGCGCCAAACGACGAGCAAAAGGGCGGGAAATTCTCGGAATTAAGGCGCCTCCGCGAGCCCAGCAACGCTACCGTTTTACACAGGTAAAACAACTAAGCCGCAAGACCGGACAGGGAGGATAGTCTGCTCTGTGGTCTCCGCTGTACTGTGGTCCTCCCTCAGGCGCAGAGAGGGCAGTAGAGGAGGACAAGAGGGCTGGCGCTGCGTTCCTCGTTGCTTGTTCTTTCTTCTCCTCCTCCGGCGCAAGGGATCTTTGGTGGGTGCGTGTCGCGCTCTCTCTCGCTCTCGTCGTGTCGTCTGGTGGTCGGTTTGGCCCCTCGCTCCTCGCGCCAACTACTCGTGTAGCAGTACACGAACCACACAAAGTAGTAGCGTGTGATAGTTGTGCTTGGAAGCAGGAGCTTCGCGAGAGGAGGAGGAGGGCAGCAAGTCGCTTCGTTTTGTTGTAGCTCTTGGGGTTTGTGGTTGGTGGCACTCGTCCAGATAACTAACCTCTCGTTGGGTGCGCTTGGCGTGTGCGTATGTTATTTGGGCGTGTTGCAGTGAGCACAAGGGTAACTGTAAACATGCAGGTACGGTATTCGCGTCCACGAAGGCGCACGAGGCTCGCTCGCTCGCTCGCGAGGAGAAGAACCACTTGGCCCTAACGCGAACCTCTCTTCTCTTGGTTGATAACTTTTAGCTATCCTACGTGCTCGTGGTTATTTGCCTCGCGGCAGTAGCCACCGCCGAAATTAGTACGTTTATCTGGGCCACAACACCAACTCTCTCTCTCTCTCTCTCTTGGTTGTGGGAAGGCAGCAGGCGATCCTTCTCTTCTCCCTCTGCCTCTCGTATTTCCTTTGTTATTTTCTCTTTTTTCCTCTTTCCTCTCCTTCCACTACACAACCTTTGTTTGTTGTTCCTTTCACTCTCCTTCTCGCTCGTGCCTCTCTTTTCCCCCTCTCTATGCCTCATCTTTCGAGTAAGTAGATCTAACAGAGACCGCGCGCGTGTGTGTGTGGTGTGTTGATTAGCTCCCAGGTTTCCATCACCACAGCCTGTCTCGTGGGCCACTGGACTTGGAACCCGATCGGGTTCAGTTCTTCCGTGTGACACGGACTACTGGCGCATTTCGCCCGTCACCAATGCGTCGCCGTCGCTTTATCTCGTGATCGACTTTTACCAAAGCGGCGAGACGCGCAACACGGCCGACATTGGCACGTTGTACATCAAGAATTCTCCGTATGCCGATCTGCAGAGCGAGCTGAACAGCAACGTCAACATTGTTGACACGCTTGGCGGTCTCCCGGGCCCGAGCAACTTCAACTACAAGTGCTCGCAGGCGCATTGCATCTTTGAGATCAACTGCGAGTTGAACAACAACACGTACAACTTTACGGTGACGCTTCGCTCGTTGAACGTGACGGCGTTGCAGGATCGCCAGCCGGTGACGTTGCTTGGCGACTCGATCCGCACGGTGTTGAACGAGCTCGGCTACACGAACCCGATCGGTCCGTCGTATCCCGACCACTCGAACTACTACCGCTTCTTCTCGTTCAACGTGCCGTTGTCGCGCTACTCGGAGGGCACGTACTTGATTGTCAACATTTCGCGAGCGCTGCCGGCCAACAAGATCGGCGCCTTGAATCTGTTCTACGGAGCGCTGCCGTTCCCGGTGGCCGACAAGAACCTCGTCAACTCGGCGACGCCCAAGACCGACACGCCGTGCATCTACCCGCGTTGCGTCGACACGCGCCTGACGTCGTCCGAGACGCCGTACCAGACGCACCCGGTGCGCAGCCAGCCGCGCGTTCCGTGCTCGTGCACGCCGTACGCGCAGAACCTCAACGACGGCTTCGGCTCGTACCAGCTGACGTGCAACGTCACGGTCGACCCGTGCGCCTTCCAGTACGGCACGTGGTACATTGGTGTGCAGCTGCCGCAATCGAACAGCCTCTTCAACACGACGATCGACTACGCCAACCAGTTCAACTACACGATCGGAGCGTTGGTCGTGCAACCGACCGTCGTGTCGCTCTTCCGCAACGTGACCTTCAAGGGCTTCGCGGAGCCCGAGGCCGCGAGCCACTACAAGGTCGTCGTGCCGACCTCGAGCGTCATCCAGGGCTCGACGCACCTCATGGTGCAGGTGTCGAACGTCCGCGGTGGAACGGTCGACATCTTTGTGCACTCGAACCAGGGCATCGGAGCCGAGCTCTCGGGCCGCGAGGGCTGCGTGCCGGCCAACGTCACGTGCCGCACGTCGGACGCCTGCAACCTCGTCATCGAGAAGTGCCACTTCTCGGCCGGTACCTGGTACATTACGGTCGAGATCGTGTACGACACGCCGACGCCGCCGACCGATCCCTCGACTCGCTACCAGAACTTCCGAGTGCCCGACATTGACCGTCTGCCGGTGACGTACACGATCCGCGCCAACTGGCTCGAGGATCCGACGCCGCAGGTGGTGCTCGCCGGTGTGCCGGTCTTCTCGGCCATCGGAGCGTCGTTGTACGACTTTTACGTCGTCAACGTGCCGGCCACGATCGACACGTGGCTCTTCATCGAGCTCTACACCAACGTCATCGACACCGAGGTCATTCTCTCGGTGTTGCACGGAGCGTTGCCGGGAGGTGACTGCTACGCGCGCCCCGACTTTTACTGCCTGACCGGTGATCCGCGCCACCTGCAGATCCCGACCGGCAACCCGCGCAACTTGGTCGTCACGCCGCAGCAGCGTGAGGCGTGCTCGTTCATGATCCAGACGTGCGAGCTCCAGGCCGGTCCCTTGTACCTCTCGGTCTACGGTCACCATACGGGCTACCAGGCGTACCCGTTGACGCCCGACACGACGTACTACCAGATTCCGGCGCAGTACACGCTGTGGGTCGACTTTGACGTGCCGCTCGCCATCTCGAGCGGTGTCTCGTACTCGGAGAACGTCTTCGAGAAGCAGTACCAGCACTACTACATTCGTGCCGACAACGTCAACGAGGGTTCGTCGATGGTGGTCGAGGCCACCAACATCCTCCACGGCGTGCCGCAGTCGCTCGAGGTCTTTGTCAACTACAACTACCTCGCCGGCAACTGCCCGTGCTACGATCACCTCTTCAACTGCACCGGTGCCACCGAGCCCTCGTGCGGTAACGTGGTGCCGCCCGCCAACCCCAACTCGTTCATTCCGCAGCCGGGTACGGTCGCGTCGTCGTGCGCCATCCTCGTGCCGCCGTGCGCCTTCCGTTCCGGAGTGTGGTACATTGCCGTGCTCGGTGTCAACGAGGACCGCGTCGACTACACGACGCCGATCGGCTACACGCTCACCGTGACGATCAACGACGCGCCGACCGTCAAGCCGCTCTTGCTCGGTCAGGCGGTCGTCGACCAGGCGCTGCAGTGGAACCAGACCAACGTCTACAACCACTTCAAGCTCGCCGCCGAGCCGGTGCCGTTGCACGACCTCGTGCTCAAGCTCGTGTACGTGCAATCGACCGAGTACCTGCCCAAGCACGACAACCTCGGTGACGTGCTGACGCTCTACGTCAACTCGGGCTCGCTCGCCACGGCCGAGTGCCAGACCTACACGTGCAACGCTCGCATCTCGACCAGCTCGTTCTGCGTCGTCGTCGTGCCGCACTGCCAATGGGTCGGTGACAACTGGTTCGTCTCGGTGCAAGGCAACTTCAACGCCGTCTTCCCGGGCCGCTTCACGCTGCGTGCCAGCGTCGAGGAGGTGCGCGATACGCAGTTGGTCGACGGTGTGTCGGTGTACGGTCGTGCTCCGGCCTACCGCTACCAGCACTACTTCCTCGACGTTCCGGCCGAGGGCAAGCGCTACCTCCAGGTCAACGTCTACACCAACGCCGACCAGGACGCCGTCTCGGCATACCTCAACGTCGACCAACGTGCCGGCAGCAACTGCTTCACGGCCTTGCAGTCGTGCGTCGCCAACAACTTTTGCTCGTTCCAGATCGAGGGTTGCCAGTTGCAGCCGGCGCGCTACCACGTGTCGGTCTACGGCGTCGGCCCGCAGTTCTACGACATTTCGGTCGAGTACACGCTCGTCGCGTCGTTGGTGCCCACGACCTACGTGCTGAGCGAGGGTGATCCTGTCACCGGCAGCGTGCTCGCTGGCCAGACGCAACACTACCAGTTTGCGGTGGCCAACGCGCCCGTCGGCTCCTTCCTCCTGTTCGAGATCGACAACGTCAAGAACGGTCAGGTCGCCACGTACATTAACTACAACGGTCTCGCCGGTCGATGCTCGGCGTGCGCCACCTACGGCCATCTCGATGCGTGCGTCGCCGACAGCGCCGGCACCGTGTGGTGCGAGTTGCGCGTGCCGCCGTGCTTGCTGCAGAACGGAACCTACTACTTTTCGGTCGTGGGTCTCACGTCGCAGGCGCCGGCCGTGCTCGGTCACATTACGCCGATCGGCTACACGATCGAGGTCAACGTCGTCAACCCCGACATTCAGGCACCGCTCGTGCAGGTCGACCGCCAGCCGGCCAACACGCTCACCTTCCAGTACATTGCCAACAACCGCTACAAGCACTACGCCTTCACGATCCAGAACACGGACTTCACGTCGGGCTTCCAGGTGATTGTCGAGATTTCGAACATTCGCGAGGGTGCGCTCTTTGCCTACTACAACCCCAACGTGCCGGGCGACCAGTACACGACGTGCAACGTCGCTCGCATCTGCCAGACGGCCAACATGGGTGCCGGTGGCTCGTGCTCGTGGCAGTTGCCGTACTGCTTGACGCGTCCGGGTCTGCACTACATTTCGATCGAGGGTATCACGGGCCGTCTGCAGGCGTCGTTCGACATTCTCATCTGGCTCCAGCGCCCGGCGCAGGTGGTCGCCAACCCGCTCTTTGTCGGTCTCTCGTCGCAGATCACCAACTCGATCACGGCCACCAACGAGATCACGGTCACGCACGTCAACACCAACCAACCCAACGGTTGGGTGCAGTTCATTCGTCTGCAGGGCGTCACGACCTCGGACCCGCAAGGTGACATTCTCGAGTTGTTCTTCTACCGCATCAACAACAACCCCGGTGATCCGACCGACTTTGAGGTGTACGTCAACCCGTCGACGCCCGCCGGTCCGCACACGTGCTGCCCGACCAACGTCGGTGGCTGCCAAGGCTTCCCGTGCCTCAACAACGTGCCGTCGACCTCGCGCATGCTCGGTGACGCGTACAGCTCCGAGTTCCGTCCCAACCGCTACCTGTGCGGTGGCAACCCGGCCGCCACGTACGCCACGTCGCCGACCGGCTTCGAGGGTCTGCGATGCAACGTCACCGTGTGGGGCTGCAACCTCGCCGCGGCGCAGTCGGCCAACACGCCCGTCGACTGGTGGGTCACCGTGATCCCGGTCGGTGTCGCCGCCAACCCGGGTCAGATCGGTGCCAAGTACCGAGGCCTCACGTACTCGATGGAGTGGCGCGTGCGTAACGTGCGCACCGACGTCAACGGCAACGCGGCCTCGACCACCTCGCTCACGAGCACCATCAACACGGTCGCCAACTCGACCAACGTGCCGGTGCCGACGCAGTTCTTCACCATCGGTCAGTACGAGACCTTCCGCTCGTTCTCGTTCGACGTCTCGGTGCCGGCCGGAACGCGCAAGCGTCTCGTCGTGCAGACCGAGTTCGGCACCGGAACGCCGGCCAACGCGGTCGCCGTCTACATTCGCAAGGGTGCCTTCGCGAACCCCGACACCTGCAACGATCCCTACGTGTGCCCGCATCCGTTGGTGCCGACCGATTCGTGCGCCTGCCAAGGTCGCTACATTTCGAACTCGTGCTGCACCTCGTCGGCCACCTACTACATTACCGTGCGCGATCTCTTGAACGCGCCCGGAAACGTCACGTTCCGCTTCACGATCACGCTCCTGACCGAGGGCTCGTTGATCACCATCAACGCCTCGCCGTCGCCCGGTGCGCCGTACCGCTACACGGGTTCGGTGCAGGGTGAGAGCTACCAGCACTTTGTGCTGCCGATCTCGGCCTCTGACGTCTCGGCCAGGACCTCGTTGATTGTCATTCTCCAAAAGACCGACACCACCGATGGTTCGCCGCTCGATGCCTACGTGTTTGCTGGTGGTCTCGCGGGTCGCGACTCGCGCGTCGCCGACAACGTCCTGCCGCCTGAGTCCAACCTGCCGCAGGATAACTGCTTCTTCAACCAGTACACGTGCCAGGCCGTCGGTCCGTTGGTCGCCGCCTCGAACTCCAACTCGGGTCGTTGCGTCATTCAGGTGCCGCAGTGCCAGCTCAACCCCGACCAATGGTACATCTCGGTCTACACCGAGTCGTTCTACCCGGCTGCCGGTCCGACGTCGCCGTCGTGCCCGCGCTACGTGCTCGGTCGCAACTTCAACCTCACGGTCTACCTCGACTCGCCGCCGGCCGTCCTGACGCTCGGCAACACGTTCATCGTCTCGCCCACGCGCCCGGTCGGTCTCGTGCCGCAGGTCGGTACCACGACCTACACGCACTACACGTTCACGGTCGCCGCCGCCGACATTGCCTACGACCCGAAGGACAACACGCAAGGCTACTACACGCGCTTCCTGCGTGTCGAGCTCGCCAACATCACGCTTGGCAGCGGTACCGTCTACTTGAACTACGACGATCTTGCTGGTAACTCGAACGACCAGTACTGCCTCGACTACTACGCCTCGACGCAGTGCTCGCCGACGCCGGTCGGAGCGCCGTGCTACATTGATGTGCTGCCGTGCAACGGTCTCGGTGTCGGTGACTCGACGCTCAAGCTCGTGCCCGGTAACTACTTCGTCTCGACCGCCTTTGCGCCCGTTGCGGCATACAGCATCCGCGCGCGCATCCTCACCAACACCTACACCGTGCTCACGGGCGCCGTCGTCGCTGGCACCGGCCATCGTACCGGCACCAACAACGTCTTCTACACGGTGACGCCGTCGGTCACCACGCGCACTGGCACCAACGAGTTCCGTTACGTGGTCGACACCAAGACCGAGGCGGCGCTCTTCAACGGTCGCGATTACCTCATTGCCAACCTCACGGTTGGTAGCAACGACCCGGCCCCGGCCGTGTCGCTCACCATGTGGCGCGATGACTGCAACGTCTGGAGCTGCAACGTCAACACGGTCAACGGCTCGTGCGTCATCGACGCCGTCGAGCTCGCCACCTGCACGGCGCAGCGCGGTCGTTACTACTTTAAGGTCGTGAGCCCGAACGCCTTTGGCAGCAACAACGTCGCCATCGGCTTCACGCTCTCGTTCTACCACAACAACACGATCGTCAACCCGTTGCTCAACAACCAGGAGATTGTGTACCCGCACGAGTACCAGCAGTACTACTACGTGCCGGCCAACGTCGGACCCGGAAGCGTCATGAGCGTCGTCATCACGGCCGCGTGCGGCGACGTCGAGGCCTGGATCCTCAACAACGCCCACGCCGGACCGAGCCACTCGTCGACGCAGTCGCTCGGCACGCAGCCGTGCTCGATCGACTACTGCCGCACGAGCAACGGCATTGCGCAACGCGATGTCACGAGCTCGAGCTCCACCTGCACCTTGTACCTCGACACGTGCCAGATCACCGACACGCAAGCGTGGTGGATCACGATCCGCGGTGTGACGACCAGCTTCCCGAATGTCGCCAACGCCAACCTCTACACGCCGATCAAGTACTCGATCCAGGTGCAGCAGCACGCGATCGCCTACTCGGAGGTGCACCTGCGCACGACGGCCGTCGTCTCGTACGCCGCGTCGCCGGTGCAGGCGCCGTCGCAGTTCGTGTACCGCCTCGAGACCGTGGTGCCGGGTACCTTCTTGCGCTTCTCGCTCCGAACGCCGACGAGCTTCGTGGCCGCCACGGCCTTCTCGCGTCTCTGGGTCAACCTCAACGCACCGGTCGCGTACTCGAGCGACTGCTCGACCAACTCGGGCTCGTGCACGGTCGGCACCGACGGCACGTGCTCGATCACGATCTCGAGCTGCGGTGTCGGAATCAACCCGTCGACCTGGTACGTGGTGGCCGATGCGCCGCGCGGTTCCGAGGTGCTCGTCGAGCGCTGGGACCCGGTGGTCGCCGTCTTGACGCCGTTCGAGACCTACACCTCGACCATCAACGCCGTCTCCGACACGCCCAACTGGCAGTTGCCGTACGTGACGCCGTACCAGTACTACCGCATCGATACCGACCCGACGCAGGCCACGTGGTCGTTGCGCGTGCGCGTCTTCAACGTCGCGCAGGGCTCGTTGTCGGTCGTCGTCAACGCCGCGTCGACCAGCTTCTTTGGACCGCTCGCCAACCCGTCGAACCCCTACTGCCCGGCGACGGCGTACGTCAACACGCAGTGCCAGTCGGTCGACGCCAACAACGTGTGCGACGTGCGCGTCTCGCAATGCGACGTCTCGCTCACCACCAACGGAGTCACCAAGTACCTCGCGTCGACCTTCTTCATCACGGTCGCCGGTGTGCAGCAGACTTGCGCTCTCCACTCGATCCAGTACTCGATCCTCGTCACCGACGTCGAGACCGTCGCGCGTCTGCCGATCAACTCGCCGACGTGTGGCGTCGTCACGCCGCAGACCTACACCTTCTACCGTCTGAGCCCGCGAGAGGTCGAGACGCCGCAGACCTCGGTGCTTCGCATCACGGTCGACGACGTTGGCATCACGCAGCCGCAGGAGGTGTTCTTGTCGGTGCGCGACAAGGGTCTCCCGACCGTCACGATCGACCCGCTCGGCAACGCCGGTCTCACGAGCACCTCGTGCAACACGGTCGCCACGCGCTCGCAGTTCGACGTCGGCAGCGGCTACGTCGATTACATTTGCGGCTACTCGGAGTTGTACCTCTCGGTGTACGGCATCCGCGACGCGATCTCGATCGGTACCTCGCCCATCAACTACCGCATCACGGCCACCAAGACGCCGGTGCCAGTGACGGTGCTCGCCGACAACACGCCCTTGATCTTTGACGACACGACGGCCATCTTCACCGACGACGGCCAGAACTGCCCGACGCGTACCTTCTTCCGCTTCCCGGCGCAGGCCTCGAACGACGCCGCCTCGTACCTGTACGTCGAGGTGTTCTCGGACGCCTCGAACACCGGTCTGCAGTTGTACCTCAACAAGGACTCGTTCGCCGCCGCGCAGTGCGCCTCGAGCTCGTGCACCACGCCGTACAACGGTTACTGCTGGGTGTCGGACTTCTGCTCGTACAGCAGCACCAACTACTACATCACCGTCTACTCGGGTGAGGCCTTCACCATCAACGCCCGCGTGCGCCAGGACGTGACGCCGCTCACGCTCGGTGCCGCCAAGGTCTCGGCGCAGATTGGCGACTTTTTGCTCTCGACCTTCTCGGTCGTCGTGCCCGCCAACCCGGCGCCCGATGCGCGTCTCATCTTTGAGCTCACCGACGCCTACCACGGTGCCTTGTACGCCGCCGCCAACTTTGGCCGTGTCGCCGATCCCGACGGCACGTGCGGTATCACCTACGGTGAGACGATCTCGTTCTCGTACCAGGCCTCGTCCTCGGGTGTCGTCGTCAGCTCGTGCCAGCTCCAGGCCGGTACCTACTACCTGACGGTCTCGACCTACTCGGACCCTGGTCACTGCCCGGCCATCAGCTTCGCTGTGCGCGCCTACCTCGACTCGTACGGCATCAAGCCCACCGAGCTCACGGTCAACGCCCCGGCCCTCACCGGCCAGATCGTGTCGGGAGATCTCGCGGCCTTTGCCGACCCGACCGAGACCGCGACCTTCATCCGCTACTACCACGTGGCGGCGCTGCAGCAGAACGGCCGCGCCTTCTCGCAGATCGTCGTCTCGAGCGTCCAGGGAGGCAACGTCTTCCTCTACGTCAAGAAGGGCCGCCTCGCCGTGCCGTCGTACGGCTACTTCCCTGGCAGCCGCGAGTGGCTGTGGGACAACCTCGACTACGGATCGCGCCCCAACACGCTGCAGTACTTCTTTGCCAACGGCTTCTCGGGCAGCTGCGCCGACTACGGAACGGTCAGCAACTCGCAGACCGGCAGCGCCTCGGTCTGGGTCGACTCGTGCACGTGGGCCTTTGGCGACTTTTACGTCGCGGTCGGCCTCTCGCAGGCTCAGGACGATGCGCGCACCGTGTACACGCAGTCGTACTTTAACAACCCGGTCACCTTCAACATCGCCGCCACCGAGTACGCCGACTGGCACGCTCTCGGCCACGACGAGGAGGTCTCGGCCACGTTCGTGCCCTCGGCCGGCGTGCAGTCGCGTTACTACTCGATCTTCACCGGAACCAAGTCGCTCGTGTGGCGCACGGCCGTCACCGCCAACGACTCGGTCACCATCGACATTTACAACTCGCCGTGCGCGAGCACCGCCACCTACCGCCGCTCGCTCCTCTGCCGCTCGAGCGCTCCCACCGGTCTGTGTGACATTGAGATCCCGACCGCCGCCTCGCACCCGGGTCTCTCGGCCACCACCACCTTCTACGTCGTCATCACCGGTAGCAACGCCACCTTCCACTCGCGTGCCTACGTCGGTCGCGAGAACTGCCACGACTTTGTCGACGGCGGCCGCCCCGACAAGCTCCAGTTCTGCGCTGCCCTCTTGCCCTACTCGGTCTGGCGCTGGTCCGACTACACGCGCCTCGACGACGAGGCCGCTGGCTTCTTCACCGAGCTCTACGACCACTTCCGCGTCCAGCCGTGCTGGTCTGGTGTCACGCCCGAGTGTAACGCCACGCTGCAGCGCTTCGCCTGCTACGAGTCCTTCCACCGATGCGACTCGAACGGTTTCCAGGTCGGCACCTGCCGCAAGGCCTGCGAGGCTGTCGCTTACGAGTGCGTCAACTGGTTCGAGTCCGTCGGCCTCGAGCACTACAACTGCTCGAGCTCGCGCTACCTCGATGACTCGTCGCAGCAGTGCACTGGCCACCTCGAGAACACGCTCGAGTTCAACAACAACCCCTTCCTCAACGAGGTTGACAACATTTTGTTCCAGGAGCCCGCTTACATCGTTCCCTCGTCGGTCAACGCTGCCGCTCCCATGAGCGCCTCGTTCGCCCTCTTGGCTCTTGTTGTCGTGTCCGTTCTCTTCTCTCTCTTCTAAGAGCATCGCTGCTACCACCTAGCTGCGAACGTTCCGGATATCATCCTCGTCTCTCTCTCTCTCTCTCTCTCTCATCGCAGACTCTCGCTCTCTCGATGAACGTCATCATACTGCACAATCCTCCTCCTCCTCCCTCCCTGCCAAAAGAACAATAGTGGTTGTTGTACCTCTTCTTCCTTCCTACTATCCCTTCTCGCCTGTTGTGCAACTTGAGCCCAACGTTGTGCATTAAAAATCAATCATCCTGTCTCATTATGCCAACAAACAATCAATCGTGTTGTTAACTAGTTATCCTAGATAGAGATCGAGATAGAAAGCAGCAGCCAGCAAGAACCACAAGTATTGGGGTGCGCGCAACAAGAAGTACAAGAAGCGCGCGTCTTGTTCCTCCTCTTCCTTCTCTCGCCTCCTCGCTCTGCTCTGCTCTCGCTCGTGGCATGGGCAAGAAGAAGAGTGCCTTCGCGGCTCTTGTTAACTCGTTGCAAGGCGATGCTGTTGCAAGCAAATTGCAATCCTCTGAGGCCGAGCACCTGCAAGAAGCCGACATCGCAGCGGCTGCAGCGACAGCTGAAGACACCGCGTCGAGCACCACGGCAGCGGCACCTCTTGGCGCCCCGAGCATCCCGCGCACTGCCACTGCCGCTCTGAACGTTGCTGAAGATGCGTCATTGCAAAGTCAGAACCTCTTCCGCCTGCAGGTACAATTGTAGATGGCAGTGAGTAGTGCGCGCGCTGGGTACTGCCAGCATACTCACCACACAAGAACGCGTGCGTCTGTGCGTGTGTGCTCTCCTTCTCGTTTGTGCGCGTACCTGCCTGCGTAGCTTGGCGAGCTCCTCTCTGAAGTGAGCCTCAAGTCCAACAAGGCTACGCGAACGCGCCAAGCCCTAGAGGCCCTCAAGTCTTGGTTTGCAGCGCAGGATGCCCTTGAGGTTCGTGGCCGTGCGATGCAGGAGCTCTCCTACGCCATATCGCGGCTCTGACACGCGCGCTGCTGCCACCTCCTCCCCTTCGTGGCTCGACGCAGATCACGCCCGAGTACCTCCACACCGTCGTTCGAGGCCAGTGTGGACTGCCTTTGCACGCTTCCTCTCTGCCATTGTATACGTGGAAGCCTCCGTGTACGTGGTCGCTCACCGCTCACCCTCGCTCGCTCGCGATGCTGATGATGATGGCGTTCGTTGGCGGCAGCTCGCGTCGAGGCCGTCGGCAGCTTCGAGCTCGAGACCTCGATCCGACCCTTCCTGTGTGTTGATCTCGCCATCCGTATCCCCAAGGTAGCTTGACTCGCAGCGTGCAGGTCTTGCGTGCCCCCTCGGCTGACAGCGGCGTTGCTGGCACCGCGACACAGAGCTGCTTCCCGCACAAGAAGGCCACCGCGCGCGACCACGTCTACTCGGACTGCAAGGCCGCCTACCTCGCCGTCACCGCCGAGCGCCTCTCGACCTTTGAGGGCTCCGACTCGCTGCCCGTGTGCGACATTAGCTTCTCGCTGCTCAACAACGATCCAACCAAGCCCGTGTTGGTGCTTCGCCCTCAGTACCGTACGCATCGTACCTACTTGCTCTCTCTCACTCTCTCTGTGCGACGGGCACACGGACTCACCGGTCAAGTTCGTAGCCTCGAAACCTAGCCACCACGATCGCTTTGCCATTCGTATCATCCCTTCGTTCGGACCGTCGACCTTCTCGCTGGCACGCTTGCTTCCAACCAAGAACAACGTGCGCGTGTCCGAGGACCCGCCGGAGGCGCAGCCCGACTCGCTCCCGCCGACGCCCATCTACAACAACGCCCTCCTGCAGGACGTGGCGCTCGAGTTCCATCACGCCATCGTGCAGCACCAACTCGCCTCGCATCGGCCGCTGGTCGATTGCCTGCAGCTGCTCAAGGTCTGGTCGCACAAGCGCAACCTCTACTGCGTTGGCCCGTCGCTGTTCATCTCGGGACACGCTGCCGAAGCAGCTCGCCGTCCGTCGTTCGGCTGCCTCAATGGATTCCTGCTGTCGATGCTGCTCGTGCATCTGCTCTCGATCGGCAAGCTCACCAAGCACATGACGAGCTACCAGTTGCTGCGTGTCGTGCTGACCTACCTCGCCGACGCCAAGGCCGATCTCTACACCAAGGGCATCATCATGCGTCCGTACACGGGCACGGTCGCTGACTCCAATGCCATCGAGTGTGCCAGCGACGAGGAGCTCCAGCAATCTCTCGCCATCTGGAAGCTCTCGTTTGAGATCATCTTCATCGATCCGTCTCATCGCATCAACCTCGCTGCTTCGATCACACGAAGGCATGTACATCAATCGACGTGTCGCCCATCGTTTGTTGGTGGGCTTTGTCGTACTAACTCTGCACGCCGTACAATGACAGTGCTGCCGAGGAGTTGCAGTATGAAGCAAAGCGCTCGGTACAGCTGCTGCACGAGAACCAGTTTGAGGCGTTGTTCACTCGCGACCAAGAGTTGTACTACAAGTATGACTGCCTCGTCGGCGTGACGCTCGCCCCATCGCTCGTTGCACCCAAGCACGGCGGTGACTCGGAGCTCGACGCCAAAGCCAAATCGGCCAAGCAACTCGAGCTGCAACATCGTCGCGATGGCCATTGGCTCTTCCATGCGTACCGGAAGCTGCATCAAGTGCTGCGACGCGGACTCGGCAATCGCGCCAAAGTGGTCTCGATTGCTCGACACGAGCATGCCGAGTGGGCTCTCGCATCCGAAGGTGAAGAGCAGGAGGCGTATGACTCGAACCCGGTACTCGTACTCGTGGGTGTGCTGCTCGACTCGGAGCATGCGTATCGTACAGTCGATATGGGCCCTCCTGCTGATGATATCGACAAGGCCGCACAGTTTCGTATGTCATCCTCACTCTGCACAGCGAACCTCTCTGGCCTTGTCTCACGCTCAACTATCATGTGCTTTCAGGCGAGTTTTGGGGAGAAAAGTCCGAGTTGCGTCGATTCAAGGACGGCTCGATCAACGAGGCTGTCGTATGGGACGTCGCTATCGATGATCGCCATCGAGTCGTTCGGTTGATCATTGAGTATCTTCTCCCTTTCCACGGCATCACCGGCTCTCTTCAAGCAACTCCGGTGGTTCTCGACCAACTCGATGCGCTCATCTCTGGTGCCGGTGTCTCCTTCGATGAGAAGGAACAGCGGCGCCATCGAAAGCGCCAAAAGCATCATGGCAGCGAGGAATCAAGCAACAGCAGCAGCAGCAACGCAGCGGCCGCCGCATCTCAAGCGCATACGCCCTTCTACTTTGTGACGGTCGAACTCGGTAACCTCTCCAAGCTCTTGATGGAGCTCGACAACAAACTCGTGCCGTTGCAGATCGAGGGAGTACGTGGCGCTCATGCGGCATTCTGCTACGCCTCGCCGATCGCTCCTCTGCCGCACCCGCTCTTGGAGCGCACCGGCAGCAACGCAAGCAAGTACAAGGCGACGACCTCGGCCGACTTGTACTCGGAGCCGCTCGATGTCGTGCTGCAACTCGAGTCGAGCGGCAAGTGGCCGTCGGACGTGGCAGCCATCCGATGGATCAAGTGTGCCTTCTATCTCTCCATCTCGAATGCGTTGCACAAGAAGTATGGCCTGACGTGTACCGCCACGCCGCACTATGTCGACATTGTGAGCGGCGGATTCACGTTCCGCGCGCGTATTCGCCTCGATCGAGAGCTCGCTCTCCTGTCGCCGCAGTCCTCTCTGCCGTCGGTCGGCAAGCTCTCGTCCTCGAGCGCCATGTTCTATCGCTCGTCCTCGGGCGAAGGACTCGACCGTGAGTCAATGACACGCTCGCTCGTTCAGCGTCCGGCCCTCAACACTGCCTTGCATGCCTTCTATCTCAAGCATCTCTCCTATGGTGGTGCTGTTCGGTGCGTCGTCGTCGCGATCTCCATCTCCTTGCAACGTTCTCGTGCTCATCTTTATCATCATCATCACCATCATCATTATCACCACCACTGTTCTCTCTCTCTCTCTCTCTCTCTCTCGATCATTCATATTCAGACTGGCTAAGCGCTGGGTCAACGCTCATCTATTTGGCTGGTATGTGCCCGAGGAAGCCATCGAGCTCTTGGTAGCTCACGTGTATGCGTCGTCTGAGCACTTTGATGCTCCGCACTCGCATCTCTCTGGTTTCCTTCGGTACGATGCACTCCAACTATCTCTACGCCGGAGCTCTCTCTCTCTCTCTCTCTCTCTCTCTTACTGATACGCTGCTGTGCTTAGGTTCCTCCACCTCCTGGCGACTTTCCCGTGGCAAACGGCGCCATTGATCGTGGACCTCGACCAATCCTTGTCGCCGGACGCCATCGCCAACATTCAAGCCAACTTTGAGACTCGACGAGCGCAGTTCCCGACCGAATCTGCCATGTATATTGCTGCACCACAGGTACCGTATCGTCATCTCCTTCTCCTCACTCGACTCACCTACTCGCTCAGAGGCCTAACACAACCTTCAAAACAGGACCGCTCATCGACCTGTTGGACACGCGAGAACCCCGACGCGGCGATTCTGATGCGCCTCGTTGCCTATGCTCAGCGAAGCGTCTCGCACATTGAGAAGCTGCTCGGCTTCTTCACTCATCTCGTGCACACGCCCAAGTTTGCGCGTGTCACCATCCCACCGACTGCAGCGACGGTGTCCGATACCAACCTCTGGCGGCGAACCCTCTTCCACACGCCATTGCATGAGTACGATCTCATCATCAAGTTGCATGGCGGAGTCGTACCCAACCACCGACTGCGAGTCGATCCGACTTGCGCTACCCAATATCTCACTGTGTCGTCAGGAGATACGGTGATCCATGAGTCTGCGACGGCACGAGTTGGTTCCAAGCGTTCACTCGCTGAGGCATCGTCGTCTTCGTCGTCCTCATCGGCGGCAGCCAAGAGCTCCCGTCGTGCTCCGAACTTGTACGAGCTATCGCAGTACAAGAATCTGCAGAGGCCAACCAGTGTGCTAGTTGGCTTCAATCCCGTGCTCAACTACTTGCGTGAGCTTGAGGTACTGCTCACTCATTCGCTCGCTCGCTCGAGTTACCGCATTTGTGTATGATTGATTGACCGGTGTTGGATGCTTGGCAGGCACGTTATCATGATGTGTGCCTCTTCTTTTTCGATCGCTACGGCGGCGATATCATTGCAGTCGTGTGGAAGCCATCGGCGTTCGTTCCCAAGCCGCTCACGGTCTCGTCGTCGCAATGTGCAATTCCGGTTTCGGCGAGCGAAGATTCTCAGGTTCGTGGCCTCTCTCTCTCTCTCTCTCTCTCTCTCTCTCTCTCTCTCTTTCGTGTACTTCTAAATGCCCACGCGAGCGTGAGCTGTGCGTAACTCACTCATCATCTTCCATCTTGCATAGTGCCTCGTGATCCCGAACCGGGAGCAAATCATTGGCGAGTTCGAGATGCTCGGCCACGGCATCGTCCAAGATATCGTCGCTGTGCCCAAGCCAACTCACAAGTAAGCCATGCGTAAAGGCTCTGTAACGTGTTGTTGTTGTTGTTTTTCCGAGTCGGAATCGAGAGAACCATCCTCGTGAGAGGGAGTGAGTATCAGTGAGTGAGCATGCAAACGTGAGCAAGATGATCGAACTGAATCAACTGTCGATCAACGTGATTTTGGCCTATCAAAGAGTGAATGAATTGACACAGGAAGCACTGGGTGGCGAGGTAGACGGGAGGTAGAGAGAGCACGCAGCTGGTTACAGTTCGCACGGATGCGACCGTTGAGTTGGAGTTGGTGTCGCACTGTGCACGCCTCCTGCTTGCTCAATACTCAGCACCTTGATAGATAACCAAGAGATGTCTTTCTTTGCATTGGATACTGACAAACACCATATACTGTGTCGCGCTTCTGCTAGAGATCGTGCTGATTGAAAAAGAGACGCGCACTACTCCGTCTCTCACACAGCTCAATAACAAACAACACCAAACTCATCATCAGGCGCAGCGAGCGCGCTAGGCGTAGCACTCAAGCTTACTCGTCGTCGTCGCCAACGTCGAACTCGTCCTCACCGTCATCATCTTCTTCGTCCTCCTCGTCGTCGTCGTCCTCCTCGCCGAGAGTGACGCCGCGTTCGCGCATCGCGACAGCCCGAGCATGGATGGCCTTGGCCTCTTTGCTCTCCGATGAGCCGGCTCGGTTGTGGTACTCGAGCAGCGCCTCAAGAGCGGCCAGCTGCTCTTGCTCCAGCGTTTCGCGCTCATTGGCCTCTTCGTCGTCACAGCAGTCATCTTCTTCCCCATGGCTGTGCTCGGGCTTCTTGGTGCTGTCGACCATCTC
>Ga0209930_1002854_pt1 | contig 18886 bp, 8 predicted proteins | sample ThiBiot_500_biof_2_FD_183948 | JGI IMG/M metagenome (GOLD analysis project Ga0209930, IMG submission 183948) | Wastewater bioreactor microbial communities from Cape Town, South Africa - Thiocy_cont_500_biof (SPAdes) | ecosystem: Engineered > Bioreactor > Thiocyanate-remediating >... | reverse complement strand
AAATTATCACGAACATTATATTTATTTCTTTGCGAAAATCAACACGAAATGAATATATATTCAAAAATCTTTCCGACAGTTTCGTCCGATGCAATCTTCTATTGTTGGCGAGAAAATTGTAATTCATCATTGTTTCATTCATCGTTTGTTCTTCATGTTCAAATTTGGTCAAATCATCGAAAACAAAGAACTGAACAATTGATTTCATTAGAAAAACAATCGTCATCTTATGAAATCAAATCTCGAATATTTATTATCAATGAAAAAGAACTAAATCGAACAGGCAAAGGAACTTGGACAACATCGAGAAATGATCTTTATCAATATGCAATCAATCAAGAAATCAAACAGAAATGGCGTTGGTCATATTATATATTTGCTGACGGTGATGTTCATTTAAAATGTCCATTAAGTCAACAATTATTAACAAGTCCGACGATTGTTGATCATGACCATAATGAAGCGTTTCTATTTGCATCACATTTTATTTCATTTGTTCAACTAAATACTCGTATCAAGAACGATTCAAATTTCAATGAAAACAACGAACAAAACTGTTATTTATTATTCGATTCATTTCTTCTTTCCATCTCACCAGCTATTGCAACTGTTACAGGATCCAGTGGTTCCGCACCTTATAACGGTCTATTAACACGAGTAACTTATCATATTGATGCCATGTTCAATGCAATTCATCATGATGCATTGCAATTCGTACTTCCATATTGTCCAAAATATGATCATCGAACATGGTGGACAAGTCAAGCAATTTTTGTTTATCGTTCAATTTGTTTATATGGACATTCGATTTCATTTGATGGATGCCAGATTGCTCGTCAAACTCATCGACCCTATCCACGAAACGGTGATCCATGGTCAATTATCGAAACAAATCTAAATTTTGTTCCGAAATATCTTGTTCGACTGCAACGTTTCATGGGACGAAGTTCGTCAGTTAGTTCATTAGTTTTACATAATTATGCTGGATGGAATATTGATTTAACAAGTCGAATCTGTCGAGAAAATCATACAAAAATGAATATTGTAACATGTGTTGTAGGCAAAAATTAATAAAATTCTCAAGAGCAAAATATGAAGGACGAAAAAAAACAAGACTACTTCAAGCATTTGTTTTCTCATCGAAATGTTAAAAATAACAAACGAAGAATATACCATTAATCTTTGAATAGATTTACTTTGACATTCATAAACACACTCAACCGTATTTTTCTTACGAGTTTATTTTGTTTCGTTTTTTTCGTCTATACAATTTGAAAAGTGCTTTAACAGATTGATTGTCGACTCTGTTGATAACAAACATCGTGTATGTTATTATTTTTATTATTTTAATATTCGATTGTCATATGTTGCCAAAAAAACAATCCTAATGATAAATGAATTGTTCATTATTCATATTCATTTTCTTTTCCACATCATTGAACAAACTGTCATTTTGAAAACATAATTGTCTCGTTGTATTCGATTCGATGTGAATGACTCGTAGATGTTATTTAATCCATCATTACAGATCAATCAAGAAGCCGTTCTCAGTTGATAGCTGAAAAGAAAATGTGCAAATTCGAGTGAACACTTCTCACTTTCGAATATGATCATCTGTTAGATAAATCAGCAGGCACAGAGAGAAAGAAAGAAAGAAATAGATAATGCATAACTAATCTCATCCTCTGGGAATATAAGAGGGCTGAACTAATATAGTTAACTTTCATTCACATTCACATCATTGTTTTGATGTCGATTTTTTATGATGAAATGGAGCATATTCAATAAGTAAGTTGAATTTGAATAAATTATTGTTCATTTGACAAAAAAGAATCATTAGTACAAATATGTTCATAATAGAAAAAGGTTATCATAACAAACAACGAAGCAATGTTTACTTAAAGAAAAAAATCTCTTTTTTCTCTCTCTTTCTCTTTCTCACTCTCGGTCAATTCGTTAGTGATATTTAAAAATTCTTTTGTTCAACCTTAATCATTGACAGTTGGTGCTATCATTAAAAGAAGAAAAAAAGAAATTCTATCCAGTTTTCATCAATAATGCTGTCATGTTTTATTTTTACAAAGACCCTTTGACACATTCATAGAAGTGAGAAAATACATCAATTTCTTTCTTTTTGAAATCTATCTGTCTGTAAAAGTATGCATGTCTGATGTGTTCGCAATTTATTATAGATATTTTTGTATTGATGAAACAACTATTCATTCGTTATATATGCACAATCAAACAGGTGACAGTCAGACATCGACATCATCAATACTCATCTCATGAGATTTACTTTGTCTATTTTGTTATCTTTCATATTTTAAGCTGATTGATTGAGAAGACCTACAATCTGTCGAAATTGACCTTTTTTCTTTTAGTGTTAAGCATATATCTCTTTTGTGTGTATATATACACATACACGAAATCGATCCTCTTGTGTCTATGATAGTATTCAAAAAAAAAGAGAAAGAAAAAGCAAGATTGAGCTCCTTACACATTGTGTACATAGGGACTAGATGACATATACACTTTCTCTTCTGTTTTTTTCAATTATGTATATATATATATATTTTAAAATTAACCTTTCTCGTACAACGGAGGATATATTCATTGGTTTGAGTATGTATTTTATTTCTTATGAACGATTATTAGTTTCATTGGTGAGATGATTGCTTAAGGGAAATAGACGAGTGTCAACTTTATTATTACTTTTCTCAAGAAATCATTGAGAAAAATAACAACGTTGGAAGTGAAAGTTAGCTATTGTTTCTTTTTTGTTAACAAAGATGGTAAAGTGCTTGCCGACAATATACAACGTTGTCATCACTCTCACCCCCTTCGGAAAATGAACAAAAAAGAGAAAGAGAGAACGAGTGGCAGAAGAAACAAAACAGAATATGCTGCTAGCTGTACAAATGAGCCTTTCAATTGTCTTTCTATCAACGCCTAAGAGTCGATATATGTTTGATGTATATCGCTTTTTGATTTCCTTCGTTCTAATGAGCGCTGTCGTTCAAACACATCTGTCTCATTCGAGCAACAAGAGTGTCTTCTTTCGTTATTATTGCATAAGATTTGGCGACAAGAAGCAGATGTGAATAGAAAAAGCAAACTAGAGGAGGGGGCGGAGTGCAGAACTAGGCATGTGTTGTATTTGAATAGAATGACATTTGGTATCTTTAACTGGTAGTGTATTGCTATTGTTTGTCTAGTACATCGTGTGGCTCGTTATTCATACATATTTGTACAATCATTCAACGTGCAGTGATAATTGCAACGTTGAATATCTAATCAAATGCCAATCATTGAACGACGTTTTCTTTCCTTCTTTCTTTTTGTTTTTTGTTCAATTGATCCAAAATCAGAAATTCAATTATCTTCAGTCAGACTTCTTTCTTTCTTTTTTTGTTTCAATAAGGATGAAATAGATCTGTCAATCATTTTCCTCATTGCAATAACATTCGTAGCATACATATGGTCGTGGTCAAAAATAGAGATAAGAATATCGAGTAGCCTTGAGATAAAACAAGAGCTTAATTGTGAATCTGCGCTATCTGAATGCAATGATGAACATTTACAGATGTGTATGCATGGATAGCATGAACATAGCAGCTAGAAATAACAAACTGAACGCTATCGTACGCGTGTCATCACCAACAAATATACGTATATATATATATATGATGATGATGATGATGATTAGAAATGTGAATTGATTTCGGCACACATTTGTATACGAATACAAATGACCATAGGTCGAGAATAGAAGCAAATGAGGAAACAATTGGTGAATCGTTTTGTCTCTTTTTCTACTTATATTGAAGTTAACTCGAGGAAACTAGTGAAGGACACTAATGGAGTGTCAATGAACGACATCCAGCTGGTGCATGTACACACTTGAGAAGGTAAGTAAGAGCGAACCATCTGTACAATGAACTACGTTTAGTTAAGTACTCGAACATTTTACTTAGTCTTTATAGTCTCGTTAAAATTTCAAGTATGTAGAAGGTAGTTGACGATTTTCGTACATTTAAATCTTTAAAAAAACAGGAAATGTTTATCAATGAAGATTAACAAATTGAACGAGAGAAAAATGTCACATAGAAATGTAAACGAGAACACCTTTAATGGAGCTTTTTCTTTTCGTAAGTATATCTCTCACACGTTAAGACATTGGATTTTAATATATCGACAAATATGTCGACACATTTCTTTATGTTCTTTATTCAAACATCATTTTCTATGACTTCATCGTCTTTATTTTTATTCAATTGAATTTTCTTTTGACCGACTCTTATATAGTTTCAACACTTCAACTCTCGGCCATCATCATCATCATCATTGTCGTACCACTTTGGTCTAATAGTCAGTAAGACTTCTCTTTCAATATACGTATGTATGTCGAACTATTGATTGTCGTAACAATAACAACTCTCTCTTTCTTTCTCTCTAATTGTTGTGTATATATGTGCTGATTTTTTTTGCTAACTGCTTATGTTATAGACGACAATTGTTGTGACTATACAAGAACAATTGAAAACTAAAGTTGCAATCGTCTGGACGGCATCGAAGAAATTAGAGAGAGAGAGAGGGAGAAAGGAGAAGAAGGAAATCGTTAGAGCACCACCCCACTAGAGAATGTTCTTATGTATATAAATGTATTGAACACATTCGATTAGCACAAATGAGTTACATGAACATTTCTCTCTCTCCCTCTCTCTCGTTTTTTTTTTTATGGGAAATGTCACATTATAGTGACGTGTTGAATACAAATAGATTTTCTTTTAACTGATTGAACGAACGTCATCATCTTCTTTATTCTTTCTTGTCAGTGATTGAAAATCCATTTAGCGCCTGTCTGTGTAATCCATCCGACATGTTTCGCTCTCTCACTCTCGTTACACATGAGTTCCTCTTTTTTTCTCTCGTTCTAGATGATGCATTTTTCAATTAGCATCGCCATCGATACGTAAATATGTATATATATATATATATATGCATTGAATGCTACTGTCGGCTGTTTTGATGAACAAAGTCGAACGAGGAGGTTAATTGTAAGGCGATAAAGAATGACACTCTCTTGTTTTCTACATATATACAATAAATGAAGGATTAGAGATAGATTTTTTTTCTCTTTCACATTTGTTCATTTGCTCTGCATCAGCGAGAATTTTCGTGCTTCTATTCTCTTTCTCTTCCTTTCTATTTTGCCTTCTATCATTCGTCATGTTGTAACAGTATACCTCATCCTTTCTATTTTGCCTTCTATCATTCGTCATGTTGTAACAGTATACCTCATGCTGGACTGTGGCGAGTGTGACCTTCTTCTTTTCTCTCTCTCTCTCTCGTATATCTGTTCAAATGAAAAAAAAATAGGCGAAGGTAAGGATGGATAAGTCTTCCGCTTTTATGAATTCTACCGGAGATCAGTAGGTGGGTTAAGCATCTAAATCCTATTCTATTCCAATCAAACAAAAGACCTTTAGAAAATTGATTGCTCATTATCGATTGTATTTGATTTCCACTTGATCAAACAATTCGTCATCATTTCGAATGTGTTCATCTTCGAGCTATCATTGTCTTGTGTTGAGTGAGTCAAATCGATCAAGCTTATCTTCTATCTGTCTGTACAGATTTTGTTTCATCTCGTCTTTTTCCGGAGGCGGCTCTCAGCAGTCATAACAGCTGTACGTTCTGAAGGTAAAGTTCTCAATACATAGTCAGTGATTCGCGTTCATATTTATTTATACACATGACTCGGCATGTGTCTTGATTCATATCAAACTCATCATTCACTTGTGATTTGCGATGATATTACTTTGAATATTCGTGTCGGTATATCGAGTCTATGATTAAAGACGAGAAACGAAAACAATGATCAGTGAAGAAGACAAATGGTAATGCGAAACGATCAAGTGTGGTGTGCAGATCGATATCATTTTCATTGTTTTTTGATTTTTTTCACAAGGTGTGCGAGTCAAATCACGAATGATTATAGTTATCAGTTTGTTTTTGTAGAAGATGATCGATGATTTCGAATTAAGTTTCAATTGTTTTGTTAGCACGCGAAGAAATATTTCACTTCTCTCGATCATTGTTTAATTGTATACAAATAAAAAGCTTTATTTGTTCCTATTTTTAAAGATTTAATAGACAAGACGAAGTATATATATATATATACGATTGTGTACAAGACGTGATGTAATCAGCATCACTCGTCGCATTTGTGTGTCCGAAAGGCTAAAAGCTCTTGTGTGCGTGTGTATATTTGTTAAGACGTATACGTATATATATATATATACACATATAGGATAGGAAATAGTCGAGTGGAGGTATGTCTCCTGTCTTAGTTAGAAGAAGAATACAGTCGATTTTATGTAAACAATGAATATGAAGTTAAATATTCGATGACCGGATGTGAAAAAGAGGATTTGATTTTATTCTAGATAAATAATGCCATTGATTCTATTCTTGTTTTTCGTTTATTTCTCATTATCATCATCATCATTTGCAACAGCTAATCTTCTTGATTTATGTCAATCAGGTATACGTGATGATGGTTCAAATTATGTTCATTGTGCACGAAAATCTCTTTCGGAAATTCCACGATTTTCGTCACATCGTTTATTTAATCTCGCATTCGATGAACTTATCCTGTCCGATAATGCTATTACACATATAAATGCTAATGCATTCAATGGTCTACGTATAAAACGTTTGATACTTTCAGGAAATCGTTTGAAATCAATCGATAAAAATGCATTTAAAGAACTAGAAAATTATCTCGAACAATTGACTATTGAATTCGATCCAACAATTGTCGATACAATACCTGAAGCAATTAAAAATAATCTCGGTAATATTCGAAATTTAATTATGACCGGTTTAAATCTTCGAATATTACCATCGAATACATTTGAACAAATGAAAAAATTAGAAAGTTTATCATTAAAATCTTGTAACATCCAATCGATTGAACTCGATGCATTTCATTCAATTGAAAAACAACTCAAATTTCTCGATTTTGATTCGAATCAACTCGATACACGAATATCAACGATAATCAATCGTTTAGTTTCATTAGAACGACTTTCATTGGCACACAATCGTATTAATCAATATCAAATGAATCGTCTCAATAAAAATCTTCGATATTTAGATTTATCATACAATAGTTTAAATAAATTATTTTTAATTAATCTCGATCGATTAGAATATTTAAATGTACAAAATAATCTTCTTACATCCGAACAAATCGTTGGCACAATACCAATACAACTGAAAGAATTAATCGTAGATTTTAATTCAATTAAATATTTTCATCAAGATTTCTTTCCTCGAAATAATCAGTTAGAAACACTTTCATTACAAAGCAATGATTTTCTTCTAAATCATTCGAAAATTTTTCAATATTTAATCAATTTAAAACGATTGAATTTAGCACGAAATAATATTCAAACAGTACCCAAAGGTTTATTCGTTTACACGCCAACACTTGAACATTTAAATCTCGATCGAAATCCATTCAATTGGCTAACAACAGATACATTCGATGGTCTCGAACAATCTTTGAAAAATATCAGTTGTCAATCGTGTAGTTTAACAACTGAATCGTTAATTGCGTTTTCAATATTGAAAAATCTCGAACGATTAAAACTTCAATCGAACTCGTTAACTGAAATTCTTCCAAGAAATTTATTCTCATCAATGTTACGTTTAACAGCGATTGATTTGCAACGAAATCATTTACAAACAATGTCAATTGATTTACCACAGTCACTCAACGAATTAGAATTAGGAAATAATCGTCTCGAAAATCTTCAACTTAGCAATCAAACAATGAATTTAACAACATTAGATCTCAGTTCGAATCCATTGATTTGCGATTGTCAAATTAAATCAGCTTATCATTGGTTAAAAACATATTTTCAAAGTGAACTTGTTCCGTATGTTCAATGGATTTGTGCACAACCAAAACATTTAACTGGCAAACAATTAGGATCATTGGATGAAAGTCAACTACAATGTCAAACTACAACTACAGCAACCACAACAACCACAACAACTACATCAACAATCCGTACAACTGAATATCAATTGATTTCATCGTTTAATGTTTGGTTAAAAGATGCTGAAAGTGCCGTTCTTGAATGGTCGTATGTTTCGTCACCATTGAAATTAATTGTCTATGAAAATGGTTATAAACTACCGATACTTTATTTGAATTCAAGTGAAAATTATTTTGTTTTGGAAAAATTAAAAGCTTCAACGAATTATTCACTTTGTTTACAAACAGCTCGTGAAGATCTATGTCGAACTCTTCGTACGCCCATTAGACATCAATTAGAATCTCAACAGAAAGTTCTTTCGCTCGCATCATCATCATCATTGGCACCAACAACATTTCTCGCTGATATTCAATATTTAATCATGGGCATCGCTTGTGGTATCATCGTTGTTCTCTTAATTCTTCTCTTTGTCGTTGTTTTTCTTCTCAAACAACGAACGAAATTCTTTCATAATTCATCGAAAACAATCGCAACTGATTCGTATTATCAAACGACAGGTTCAGATACGACACAAATAGGTGGTTCATGTTCGATTGAAGATCAATCAACAAGACCACCCATGCTCTTCTATTGCCGATCGACGTCAGCAGCAAATTGTTGTCCTGAACAGCAACCATATCATTTCTATCATGAAATCCCGTTTACTACATCATCAAATCATCTTAATCCTTCACTGCCGTGTCTTTGCCGGCCGTCACCAATTATTATTTAAATTTGATTTCGTCTTCGAACAGTTGACCTGTTTTCTTTTTCTATTTGATGATCCTATATTGTCGTTTTGTTTCGCTAGTCAGATATGCCGTACATTTTGTTTCTTTTTGTTATATTTTCTGTTCTTATCATTTGAAAAATATCTCATTAAATCGTGTCAATTTTAACACATTGATCAATTCAATGTGTGAAATCATTTGTAAAGAAAGACATTTCTCGTTTGAACACATACATATGTGCATCTGTGCAGAAAAAAAAGCAATTAGAAATACTTTCGATGCTAATCGTTCGATACATTTCGTGATTTTCATCACATCTCAATAATAATTGAATTCGAAACTTATTCGAGAGGATAATTCGGATAAAAATAGATAGTTCAAATGTTGAAATACGAGAGAATAGTAAATCTGTAAGTATGTGTGAAAATTAGAATCAAAGAGAGAGAGAGAGAGAGAGAAGTTCTATGATCTGGAACGTTCTTGTTCTATTTTTTACAACTTTGTTATTAAATTTATTTTTAACTATAAATGGTTGTTAGAGAAAATAACCGTGCATGATGATTTTATGCAGAAGTGTGTCCTTGAAAGTGCAAAGATCATGCTATAATAAGAAAAAGTACAGTATTTTAGCACTTAATCGATAATAAAACAGAGTAAAGGTGGGCGATGCATCTGTTCGAGATTTACAAAATGTACTAAACTAATTGTTTGAATAGTGTTGCGAAATGAAACAATTATCATGTCTGTAATGAGAGAATATTGTTTCAAGATAGCACTTATGACGTATGTTGTTGTTCTGTTATGGCAATCAGTGCATTGATTTGATGAAAAAAAAATGATTAAAAAAATGGGCACACTTTGACGTCAATAATTGAAAGAAGCATTCAAGAACACTGTTTGATGAATATGCGTAATATCTACGTACTCGACCTTGATTCGTGATGAAGCAACAGCATGCTGTGATCACTATCTTAGGTTTTTTTTTAATTGATTTGCGCAGTAGCATTTGGTATAAATTGAGCGAAAAAAAATGATGGAAAATATTATACATACGAACAGAATCATGTTGAAATTAATTTTCATTTTGGTTGTTGGATTATTCAATCTACCAAAAACAAGTAAGAAAAAGAAGCTGATCTGTATTTTCAATTTTAAACTTCGGTTCTAGCTCCATGCGTTCAAACATACGGTCAATGTGGTGGTCTTGAATATACAGGCTCGACAGAATGTTGCCAATCATCAACCTGTGAATATCAAAATCCTTGGTATTCGCAATGTCTACCAAGTACCCAAACAACAAATACTGGTTTGTCTTTGACGAAAATAAAGCAAAAGCAAACATTTGTTATGTTTAGGATGTAGTTCTCTCTATCAACAATGCGGTGGTATAAATTGGTCAGGACCAACATGTTGTGATTATTCAACTTGCATATATTCAAATCCATACTATTCACAATGCTTAGAAGAATCAGCATCAACTTCCAGTACTTCGACTTCTACGAGCACAACAACAAGTACTACTACTACTAGCAGCAGCAGCAGTAGTTCATCGTCTTCATCAACTGCTGGAAATCGTAAGTTGAGACCTACCAATGATATGTTCAATTTGTTTTTTGTTCTTGATGATATTTTCTAGAAGGCTGCAGCGAACTCTATGCACAATGCGGTGGAATCAATTGGAATGGTGCAACAGCCTGTTGTGCTGGATCAACATGCACCTTTGTCAATTCGTACTATTCACAATGCTTACCTTCGGGACAATCCACCAGTTCCAGCGGTAGCAGCAGCAGTACAACTAATTCACCAACAATTTCCACCGATAGCACTCGACAATCAGGTGTAACAACTCGTTATTGGGATTGTTGTAAAGCAAGTTGCGGATGGCCAGGAAAAGCTTCCGTTAGTAGTCCAGTTCAAACCTGTGCACAAGATGGTGTCACCGTTGTAGATGCAAATACTCAATCAGGATGTACCGGTGGCAGTGCATATATGTGCAATAATCAACAACCATGGAATGTCAGTGAAACGCTTTCATATGGTTATGCTGCTGCTTATATAAGCGTATGTTTGACAAGAAGATCTCTCTTTTTTTTTTCTCCAAGTCGAATTTTTCTTTTATTATAGGGCAAAGGTGAATCAGATTGGTGTTGTGCATGTTATTCATTGATTTTCACATCAGGACCCGTTATTGGTAAAGAATTAATTGTTCAAGTAACGAATACAGGTGGCGATCTTGGCAATAATCACTTCGATTTACAAATGCCTGGCGGTGGTGTTGGAATATTCGACGGTTGTTCGAGTCAATTTCCTGGCTCGTATTCATGGGGTCAACGATACGGTGGCATTAGTCAACGATCGGAATGTGCTAATCTTCCAGCTGTTCTTCAAGCTGGCTGTTACTGGCGTTTTGATTGGTTTCAAAATGCTGATAATCCTCAAATGAGTTTCAAACAAGTAGCATGTCCATCGGCTCTGACTGCTAATACGCAATGCATCCGAAACTAATTGCTCAACAAAGAACATTGACTTCTTTTCTTTTTTCTTTCGTAGGTGTAGAGAGTCTTTTTATTTCAATATTCACAATTTACAATAATCATTTATATATATTGAATAAAAACAAAACGAAAACATTGACAATAAAATAGAAAAGCACCACAAAAAAAAAGAAACGAAAAAAAAATCGAGAGAAAGTTAATATTCATTTTCCATTTGTCGTCGTTGAACGATCATTTTGTCGTTTAATTGGTGACATTTTCTTTGCCTGTGGTTGTCTTTGTATCGCATGGTACGTCGATGTATTGCCAATTGATGTTGTCATTGTACCATCGAGACGATTTGAACTCGAAAGAACTTTCGAACAAGTTAAAAATTGTTGAAATGATTTTCGAAATGGTTTCGAAAGAAATGCATAGAGTATTGGATTAACACATGATGATATATAAACAAGACTTTGTGCGACAATTGCAAATAGAATCGTTACTTGATTATGATGTGTATAGACTAAATTGATTTGCATTGGTGTCCAACAAATGACAAACGATGAAATCAATGCTGAGACCATTTTCGTTACCCGTTTTTTACCTTTAGCTACTTGTTTACCTTTAGAATTTTTACGTAGGACATTTATGATTAAACCATAGAGTATACCGATAACAATCAGGGGAACAATTAAACCAAATAAAACAAAAAAATATGCCGTTACACGTCGTGCTTTATTCAGAAATTGATCATCACGAAAGAAACATAGCCAAGCATTTGTGCTTGGATCAACAAGAATAACATCGTAAAAGAACCTAAAATTTAGTATTCAAATGATCAAAAACAAAAGAGAATAAATTCTATTTGATCGATCGATCTTACATATTTGGTGATGCAAATATAATTCCAATTAACCAAACAATAACAACTGCAAAATGTGCATTGCGTTCAGTTCGATATTTTGTTGATTTAACAGCAAATACAACGCCAAGAAATCGATCGACTGACATGAGAACAAGTATATAAATACTAACATATGCACTCAAATACATCAATGTATTAGCTAATTTACAAAATAAACTTGGAAAATTATACGAATGTACCACATAAACATAGATCGTATGCGGTATACACATTAAAACAAATGCTAAATTGGCAATAGCTAAATGTAGAACAAGTGCATTGGTTGTATTACGCATTTGTTTAACTGTCACAACAGTTAGAATAACGAGAATATTTCCAAGTGTACCAATAACAAAAACAAGTGAATAAAGAGGAATAATTAAATAAAGAAGATAATCGGATGCTTCTTCGGATGATGTTAATTGATCTTGAAAATCGATTGACGAATTGGCCATCGTTGAGTTCAAAAGTGAACTATCGTTATTCGATATAAGATTGAAATTGGTTAGAAAATAATCTAATGATTGATAACGCCAATAGGAGTTCGGTGAGTACGGAGAATAATGTTGTATATCAGACGATGATGCTCCAGGTAGAATACGAGATAAATGTTGAGATGTCGATCCATGAGGATTGGGTAGTGAATAATCGATCTCTCCAAACATATTCAGTTGTTAAATTTTCTTTAGAAGAAAAAAAAGGATACAAAGATATAATTAGTCAATGTTGAATAAAGTTTTGTTGTTGTTGTTTTTTTTTCAAATCAAATCTACATATTGATTTTGTTTTGTTTATTAACATTCATCTTCGTTTTCTCAGTGATATTCGATCAATCAAAACTGATATTCCCATGAGTTGTGAACAATTCTTATTTAATGAATATCGAGAGAATTATCGATTCTGATCGATTGACTACAATCGTGCACATATCCATCGATGAGGAAAAACAAAACAAAAAAAAAGAAACGGAAAACTTTTCTTTTCTTTTTTTTTTATTCAGATATATTCTCGTTTTTTCAATGAATTGTTTTATTGCATGTCAATCATTGTATATCGACATTTCATAAGTATAGTTGAGATAGTACTCGGTTGATTGTTAACTATGTGAATGTTTGCAAACGTGCATTTCTCTTTCGTTAACTAAGAAATCTAATGTCGTCTACAGATTTTCTTATTTTTTCTGTGACTTTTGCCGACAGATGAAAAAAAAAAGAATAAACGAGGCGTGTGCCGGAAAGTTCCTTCCCGCTAAAAACCAATCGTCCACATAAGACTAAATCGTGCGATCTACATAAAAAAGTCATTGAATGAATAGATTAGAAAAAATGACGAATACATTTAGGGTTAACTAATTTGATTCCGGTGTGTTTTTTGTGAGCAACACCAGAAGAAAAGACAATGACGAGAGACATGTCTGATCTTTTCAACGATCGGAAATTGTCCAAAGATAGAAGTACTCATGTTAATACTTCGCTATTTATTAATATCATGTAAAAATGATTTCGTTATGCTTGATGACAAACGGAAGTGCGTTTTGACTGAAGTATCCTGCAGATTTACTTATTGAACGAAAGATATTTTTTTACTTGAAAAATCTTTTGCCAAAAAGAGACAACACGAAAAAATCGTCTATTTAGATCGATAATTAGATCTATTCTATCTTGAAAACTAACATGAAAAAGCAATCAATACCTACTTGTGACGAAGAGAACGAGAATGAAAAAAAGTTGTAAGAAGAATATTTTGCTTATCTATTTGTTTAGTAACCACCCACATCGAACAAATGGATTATCGATGGGATGATAAAATGTGAGATAGAAGAAGCACGAGATGAGTACTACATTTTTTCTATATTGAAAAACATGTGTTGTTAATTGATCTACTCGTTAGACTAAATGATCGTTACCATATTCCTTTGATTAATTCAATTGAATCTTTTCCAGATTATATTCGTATATCTTGCAACAACTCCCACAAATATCAAATGATTATTGTTTTTTAATCGAATCCAAAATACGGTCATTTTTCTTACTCGAAAGCTAATTATTTTCATAAGAGTTTTATTATTTGATGTCTGGCACAAGAGGCTAATTATTTCGAAGATAATAATGACAGATCATCTTAACAAGTCTATTCAATGTGAAATTATTTATATCCAGGTTATTCTCGAACGATATTCAACGAATCACAAATGTAATTAACAACTTTCTCCGAACGAAAATGTCGACTTGGCTCTATTCGAACTTAAATCTGTTAAATTTTAATTAGATATCTCTCTGATAACTACTTAAATAAACATATCCCCGAGAGATTTTCAGTTAAATAGATATGTATCTATAGGTGTTTAAATATGTCATCCGCCTACCCAATGCCATCGTTGATTGTTTTTTTGTCGTCGTCGTTGTTGTTGTTGATATTAATGACGTGAACGATTGATGTTATTTTAAATTTGCACTTGGTAAAGCGTTGTCAAATGTACGAGGATCAATAGCGGATGTGTGTTTATATTAGACAATAAGAGCAAAGCTCAAGAGTCTTGCTTGTTTATCGATAGTATGCCGTCGAAGACGAGTGAAAGACTTGTTTTTCTTATTCTTAACTCTGTTTTCTCTCTCACTCTTTTTTTTTTCTCTCTCTGTCTCTATGCCTATCGTGTCTATTTTCTATTGAATTTCTAATGCAGAGATATTAGTAACAAGGGAGCAATACATCTATTTTTTTTTATCATCTTATCAATCTTAAAATCAGTTTTTAAAAACATTTATTAATCTTTTAATTATCCAATGTATTCATTTGCTAATTAATGCACTCTCTATTTCATAGCTGAACACGCATTGATTTTCTTTTTCGTTTGTCTTTTCTAGTTTGAGAAAATTAAACAAGGAAATATGAAATTAGCCTAGAGCAACTATTTGTACTAACGAGAAAGCTTCAATATTTTGTAGAAAAAAAAACATTAGGTTCCGATTTATTTCTCGATGTTAAAATACAAACAAATCAAGGACTTTGATTTGAATAGAAATGAATATTTTAATTCGATTGTTATCGAGAGTCAATATGGTAAATAGGAACAAACATCGTAGTAGTATCGAATACTAATTAAATTGTTTAGATTTAAAATTCAATTGAATTATGGTTTTTCTAGACGATAATAATCTTGTTTGTTGTCATGCGAAAGATAGACATCACATAAACGAACCGAAGTTATTTTCTATTCATTGGAATAATATTTATTTAACCTAGTTTTTTTCTAATAAATACTAAACAAATAATTAAAATAAAACAACAGACTCATTCGACGAGTTTATTTCAATTTTAATTGAATATACTCGAGATGAAAAGCAAACATATTGATAAATAATTAACTAGATTCTTTTTTTGTTCTTACCGTTGTATGAATTTGACAGATTCTATCGATAAATTGGATTAGATCAAACGAAGAAAGAAAAGAATAAATCGATAATCTGTATTGAAAACGTTGTCTTATACCAAATGACGTTGAATACGTCGTCCAGATAAATAATTACCAGAACTAAACGTAACTCCCTTCTCATTCTCACTAGAGACACACACATATATACATCCAAACATAAAACAAAAGAGCTAGTTGTGAAAGAACATGAAGGAAAAAATGAATGATTAATGATAATAGAAGAAAAGACGTTCTCATTATTGTTATCAACAGTAGATTTTCTTCCTTTTTTTCGTCACTTGTCAACTAAGCTAATACCATATTTAATAAAAGATCTATCTTTCTCTTTTTTCTTTCATATGCGAGAGATGAAAGTCTATGTATTCGACATTTGCATGGAGCTCATAAGGGACTTTCAATGGGCTTAGTCAATTAGTGATCTATTTCAATTGTTGAAATGCATTAAAGATTGACCTTGATCGGTTTTTATTGTTTGTTCGAATAATTTTCATGACAAAAGAAGAAGAAACAGCAAAAACCATGAGTTAATTTAAAGATCAGTAAGCCCCTTTTTATTACAATGACATTTATTTTTCAAAGGATCCGAAATCTTTTGGAAAGATGAATTAAATTGATTTTTACTTACATTTGATTTCAGTTTATGTTGTTATTGAACAATTGATGTGTATTTGTTTTGTTGATCACTAGAAGAAAAAAAAACTGGCATTGAACAAGAGAAAAAAGATGACAACATGCTTGTATGATCAAGTATACGACGCATATCTGATGATTGTAGTGAATTTTATCTGAAGTAAATCACTAGTGGATGACATGGAGAGATTTGATTGATGTATCTTGTTTGATGTGATAAGAGCAAAACGAGTGATGTGTTTCTGTCATCAAGTTCTCAAGTTAAGAAGAAAAGAAAAAGAAAAGACAATAAAAGACTCGTTTTGTCATTCAGAATGACATAAGAAACGAGAGAAGAAGAAAAAAAGAAGACAAAAAAAAACTATCAATCGATATTGAACACAGATTTTCTTATTCTTTTTTTTTCTCCATCTTCGCGACTCTTTTCAATGCTCGTTCATGCGTCATGGTTAGCACAAACGATAGATGTAAGGATTATCGGGTGCGAGAAAAGAAAAACTACGAAGAACAAAACCATTTCTTTCGCCTCAAAGATGAGCAACAATCGATTGGGCGGAAACACGATTTATTATTATTCGATCGTTGTCAATGACTTGACTAGATATTAAGACATTTAGAAACGGCGTTAACCATTTTGTCTATCTAGGGGCACATATGTTCGCCGAATTTCTTCATTGAATGAGTGAGTGAGTGAGTGGGTGAGAGAAAAAAAACACAATTCGATCTACTCAATTGAGCTTATTGTTCAAATAGAAATTGTGTTTCATCGTTGTTAGTGAACTATTCATACATAAATAAATGGATGTCTATTCGAAAAATCGATTTCTTTATGAGGTCAATTGATTCGATTTTGTTCGTATTGAAATATCGAAGACATTGTTTTATCTAGTAAATCTAACGACTAAGTTTGCATAAATTATCAACGAAATGAACAATCTCCGATGTATCATAAAATCTGTATACACTTGAGATATATAATCATTTCTCAAAGGATTTTCTGACTTCTATCATGCATTACTAACTAGATCGAATTCTTCTTGTATGACGTTCGATCTTTGAAGTCACCTCAATTCAATTAACATATGCGATCTTGCAATGAAATCAGAATTAGTAGTGATTTCATTCATACGAGTCTAAATTCAATAAATTGAAACCGATCTTATTTCCATAATATTTTCAATTGAATAATTATTTTGTCTCAAAAGACATCTCACTGACATCATGATTTCTTATTTATTCAAAAAATAAACATTAATAAAAGATTAATGACATCGACATGTCTGTGTTTATTTAGTTTTATTTGTGCAGGCTTATGAATGAATGTACAGAGTTTTCTGGATTAATTAAATAGACCAAAAAAGTTTTGTTTTGTTTATTTTCGTCGACGATTATCCAAAATGAAGAGAATACGAATGAAAATATTGATAAAATCAAGATAAACTCCAAGTGCATCATTGACAGGTGATAATTGTTGTTTATGGTAAGCATTTTCAGCATGTGCAATAATCTTTTTCGTATCCCATAGGACAAAACCAGAAAATAAAGCCAATCCACCGTACAATGAAAAACTTTGGAGAGCTGTAACTGTACGAATAGCTGTAGCTGGAAGAAGAGCAGATCCAAGTGATGCAAGACATACAGCAACAAGACCCGCCACTAAATAATCAAATGAATATGAAATTAAAAAAATGAAGTTTCACTTACTGAGTGGAGCGCCTAACCATAGATATTGTTCACGTCGAGCTGTCATACCAACAGCACTAATCGATCCAACAATACCAGTTGTCATTAATGCAGCTCGGCCAATTAAAGCAGGTTGAATAAAGAAGATCGGTGCCAATGAAAGAGCCATAGCTCCGTTGAATAATGTCCATGCACCATATTTCAATCCAGGACTTCGATGTTCATCGATTGCTTGTGTAGCAAATAGAGTACCTAGGGTACCTACCAATGATACACCGAGATATGCCCATTTGTTCACTAATAAGAAGATTTTTATTTATTATATAAATTGATATTATCTAATTACTTGTTAGAACTCGTCGAGACCATCCTGTTCGATGAAAAACATAGGCAAAAGCTCCTGTCATTCCTAGACCACCAGCTAAATGCGCATAAGTCGAATGTAAATGTTCTTTAACAAGTGGAGAAAAAGCTCGATTAGCTTCAACAGCATCGGCAAATGTCATTCCTTTCGATTGTGTCACACTTGATGGTACCATCACAGCTGGACTATTTAAAACTTTATTTAATAAATATCCAGCACCACCAATAGCAACAAGAGCTACACCTCCTCGAATAAGTGCTTGTTGTTGTCGGTTTGATGCTCGTTGATTAATAGAAATTGTTTGAGTTCGTTTGAGAACTTGAAGCGTAGTTGATGAACCCAAACGCATTGTTGGTAAACGAGCAAGTAAAGGCAACATTTTTGTACGTAATCTTAGAAATTTATTTGTAAAAACAAAGAAACTTCAATCTAAAAAATAACTCGGAAATAAATAGCGCTCTACTACCTATCTATCGATCGAAAATGAATATGAATGATGATGTATGATGTAACTATTAAATGATTGGCTATTCGTCAATAGAATTTACCAATGCTGGTTTTATAACAAAAAACTGTGTCGCTATTGATCATTTATTCTGGATTGAAAAGATCT
>Ga0209930_1002851_pt1 | contig 18910 bp, 26 predicted proteins | sample ThiBiot_500_biof_2_FD_183948 | JGI IMG/M metagenome (GOLD analysis project Ga0209930, IMG submission 183948) | Wastewater bioreactor microbial communities from Cape Town, South Africa - Thiocy_cont_500_biof (SPAdes) | ecosystem: Engineered > Bioreactor > Thiocyanate-remediating >... | reverse complement strand
GTCAAAAATAGAAAGTGAACGAATTGAGTGCAATAATAACAGTCAAACAAAGGAAGAAGAAGCAGAAGAAGGTCGTATTTGTTTTATACGAAATAACAATTTTGATTTACAATTCGTTAGGGAAAAGAGCATTCGTTTTCACACGGAATGTTGATTGCACATTTTATGATTAGTTGTCTTGGACTTTGACATCTGGATATGTATACATTTTCGCGATGTTGACAATTTCTTCAGTTTTATATGTTGGATAAAGACCAGATTGTCCATTAGATTTATCCGAACCTTTAGAAAACCCATCCCAATGATTTCCTTCCGTACCAATAACATCTCCACGTTGAAAACTGAATTCATTCGGCCAGATAGCTTCATGTGAAACAGCAGCACGTTGATTATGTGCATTTTGACCTCCAAAATAATAAACATCATCAAGTGGTTGAACACGCCAAGCACCATCTACAACTCTTTGTTGCATTATCTCATATCCAACTCGACAAATCTACAAAAAATGAATGAATATCTTCCTGTATTTCGATTAGAGAAGAAACGATCTTACTTGAGAAGAAAATGTACAAACTAAATAATCGCACAACGAAAGAAAATGTATATCAAGTAAAACTCCTTTGAGTGATTCTGTTCCATATCTTGTATTTAATTGAGCTGATTGAGCTACAGATGTATCACCATAGAAGATATAATTGGGATATCTAAAATAATTCATAATTCGAATTCAATATTCTGTTTAAAATCGAATTGTGTCTCGTACTTTTCTCGAGCTTCATTAAAAACTGTTGGTTCATCAGTAGCTAAATAAACTCGTTTCGTAAATTTCTTCTCCGGATTTTGATATTGATAGATAATATAATAATCTTCGACATATTTCATGTATTCTGCTATGTCATGAAAAGCAGCTTCACTTCCGACTTTATCCGTTCTTCTCACATGAATTCTACGAGGAAAAAGTAACATAAAAACAAGTCTTTTGATTCAAATCAACTTACCCAACAATCGGTGTTTGAAATTCAATGATTTCGTATTTCTTCTTGAGAAATTCATCTAACCATGGTTGTGGCCGTAATAAATATTTCATCAATTGACCCGTAAACCATACAAATGGATTTCCATGTAGACGAATTAATCGATCAGCAATATCTTCTGGTACTGCCATCGGCATAAAATCTTGTCTTGGATGAATGTTATCAATCAATGGGATATCAACAACATCATCTGTTTCAAATTTACCTTTAAAAACAAAACAAAACTCATATTCGTTTACTTCCGTCGTCTTCTTACTCCAAGAACTCGCCAAGCCTGTGTGTGTTTTATTACACGTATCACTTGGTGGTTTAAAAACTTGATCAAAACCACCGGGATTGTATCTCCAACCATCAGAAAACAAGATCATCGGTCGTCCCAAAGCATAGGCAATATGAAAACAGTGCATTGTATGATGAATTTCACATCCGTAACCACAGCCTTTATTTATATTACACGTAACACGTTTGACTTGATTGCAGGGTTTCGATGGATTTTGAAGAGATTGTAGACGAGCTTGCATTAAGTTCGCAAGACTCTCGTGTTCAGCTTCACGCCAATATTGATAGCCATCGACTGCCGTTATATTTCGAATTGAAGCAAGAAGAACTCTTGAAAAAATAAAAAGGCGATATTTTGGTTTTTTGTTTGTTTGAACAAACCGATTTTGATCTGAAAATCGTGATATAACATTTTTCCATTTATTTTGTAGATCATCCGGTAATTTTTCGGTTAATTTCGTCATTTGGTCAAGTGTAAAATAGCCTAATTCTCGCGTTTGAAATTCGATCTTTCGTCGTAATTGTTCATATTCCATCGATGGTCCATCTAGAGCAAAAATCATTTCTTTCAAATCTGTTCATTTCAATTTTTACTTTGTCCAGTATTCTTTGAAACTAATTGACGTTTAAGACGTTTTAACTCGTTTCGTACATCGTCACATTGAGTATTTCCACTATGAACAAAAAAAACAAGAACGTTTTCTGTTTGAATTCAATTGCTTTTCGAAAACTACCTGTCGGCTTGTAAATTGACAATTTTTTGTTTGAGTAAATCAACTTGATTTTGCAGATAAAGAATTCGATCTTCGAATATCTTCTCATTATTCGGCGTCGAATGGAATGTCGTGAGAATTAAATAAATTCCCAATATCCAGAATGTCAGAAAAAATAAATAGAATTTATTGCCTAGGAAAAACATCCCATTATCTAGAAGAAGTAGAAGACAAAAAAATCATCATCATCATCACACAATATGTCTCTCGTCTAATGTTTATTTATTCTATAAAATATGAAGAGCTTGAGGGTGTTGTATGATAAGGATATCATACTGTAACAGCCGTTCTTAATTGTTTCATAACTGCTTGTTTCATTAGACTGAATAGTTTCATGTTGGCTTGCGTTGCAGCATCTAACATTTCATTGTAGATATCGTGATGAACACGAGATTCACATGACAAAGCAACGATATCATCACGTTGTGGCATTAATGTTAGAGTTAATTGCGGGGATTTTTGTTGTTCTTCTTGTTGATTTAAATCGATGATGCATTTATTTTGAATGTAACCAACTGTTGATGAACAAACGAAATCTTTCATTGGAATACCAGCATTCATAAATGCCAATGTTGTTGCATTCACACACGGGCAATAATCATTTCCATCGGACTGTAAAATTTTCAAATGAATATCAATCTGTGATTTCGGATAGGTTTCTGTTAGAACGGCTTGTTGAAAAACTCGTTGAATAGCCATTTGTATTTTCTGACTTTTCATATCACCGAACGTACGTAAACGTCGTTCACTAACACAATATGATGTCATACTAAAATCACATGTGATCACAGCTTGTTCTTGATTCGAACGTGATTCACCTTCGTATGGACCGTAAATTGTTGCGAGAAGTTTACAATTGCCATGTTCCATATAACATGAACCGTCAGCATCGGGTACGACATTGAATGACACACGAAAATGACGTAATTCGTCCGGTTTACGACCGTCTTGTCGATAGCCTTCGATGGATATGAGATCGAAGCCCGCGATATAATCAGTAGCAATTGTTGATGTCAATTCATTACGTTTCTTTTTCGTTGGAGACGATGTGTCCATGATTCGATTTTATTCAAAATCTAAAACGAAAGCTAGACTATTTATTATTCGATTTGAGAACGAAAATCGTTGTTTGTTTTTATTCAAATGCTGGAAAACGAGAATAGGAAGGATTGAGAATATCAGACATGTAATGAATAGTTCCTGCTAAGCCTATTCAAATAAAGAAATAAAAATAAGTAGAAAAAAAAACATGCCGAGATAAATACCTTCAAATAATGAAAAAGGATGATCGGGAGCTTTTGATAAATGATGTTTACCATAGTCGAGACAAAATTCAGCAAACTAAAGAGACAGTTGATCGAAAATGAAGATTAATCATATTCAAAACGAACTTTCATCGCTCGATGAAACCATTTTATATCACGTGTAATATTGAATAAATAGAGAAAAGTATAGCCATTTCCTGCGACACCATGGCAAATGCCATATCCTTTTTTCAAAAGACCTCTTTGCCAAACGACATCACCTGCAGCGATTGCTCGTTGTAAATACGATTGTTCACCAGTTACTTCATAAGCACGAAGAAACAAATAAACAAAGCCCGGAGCACCATGACACCATTGCACAAGTGTATCCGATTGATCATTAGTCTCGGACATATAATTTCCACTTGGCAAACGTGTTGATTTGAGATATTCAAGCGTTGGAATTAAATGAGATTGAACATAAGGTCGAAGATGAGCGAATGCGTCATGATGTGTAACCTTTCGAAACAAATAATTTTCACTCAAATTTTTTCAAAACTCAAGCTACTTTTAAAAGAAGATAAACAATACCGGCAACACCATGTGCTGCTCCGAGATATTCCTCTTTGAACCATTCGAACATCAATGGTGATCTCGAATGTGTTTGTCGTGCATATTTTTCTCCTAATCGAATTATTGCTTCGAATACTTCACTGATCAATTGAATATACGTTTCACTCTCGCCTAGTTCCCTTCGGAGATACATTAGTGTGTAAATATATCCGGCACGACCATATAAATATTCGTTAGGTGTCGCAGAATTGAGTGCTAAGTTTTTAAGAGCGATTATTCTAAAACAAGAGAATTTTTATTACGGAACAAAAAACCAAATCTTATTTTGTACTTTTCGACGTATTTACTTGCTGTGTTACTATCACCTAATCGATGATGAATGACAGCAGCGATAGCATAAGGACCGCCCATGCCGCATAAAAACGTTGTTACTCGTCCTATTTTCAAAGTACAACTAAACACACAATAGAAATCGAGATAATTAATTTACCATCGAGATGTTTGACTGCGATGTTAATCAATGATTTGGCTTTTTCTAAATAATGAGTTTGTCGGTCGGGAAAAACAACGGCTAAATGAGTATAGAGTAAAGCAATGCCTAAAAATAATTCGAAATATTTTCATTTACACAACTCAAACAATTTTACCAGCATAACCAGTATAAACTGATCCATCGTTTGCATTGGTATTTGCAATATTATGATCAAGTTTTTGTAGATAATGTTCAATCCATTGTATTATTCTTGAACTCCATTGTGGATTTAACTAAATTTCGAATAGATAGAAAACTTTTGAATGAGTCATATGAACTCACTTGTTGATTTTTATCGAAATATTGTTCGCCATTATAATCCGAATATTTATTCGGAAAAAATCGATTACTCATCTGAAGATAATAACAACGGTGTTTTGACTTTTGCTCTTTATTCGTTAAAAAAATCAAGAAAGAAAAAGAATTTTTTGTTTAATCTATAATTCTGTTTTCGTATTTTCGTCATGTTCAGTTTTTGATGATTGTTTATCACCGACAATTTTCACCATTTCATAGAGAATATCCGATATATGATGTTGATGCTGAAATGAATCGCTTTAGAACAATTTCGATTTATTCAATTTTAAGTTTCTTACAGCTCCATTGATTTGTTCGACTTCGGTTAATGTTATTTCTCCATCACCATTAACATCAATAATTCCGTAGAACTAATAATTAACAAGAAAATACTCTGACTAGCGAACTATATCGTTGATTTATTTACTTCATCAAAAATTCCTGCGGTATCAGGATCAGAACTCAAATCAAATGACAAATGCTATGAAAGAGAAAACATAAAAAGACTTTCTTGTCTTTGACAGCAATTCAAAATACTTTAGAAAATGTTTGTTGCCATTTTTCGAAACTATTCGAATTCGAATTAATTAAATTAATCATCACGTCTCTATTTCAATCAACCAAACAAACATTTTTTTAAATATTAAATCTCGATTTTCTCTACCTCAAACTTGTTGGCTCATTATTTCCATTTGCTAGATCGACTTGATCAAATGTCAATGTCGAATCATATTCCGAACAAGTTTCAATCGCATTCAAATTCACATTGGATACTTGTCGATGTTCGATATTATATAAAATTGCTATTGAACTTTCACTCGAACGTTCATGAAAAACCCAACCATTGGGAATGAAAACACAATCGCCAGCTGTTAAATTCACATGATAATAATCGATATTTGATAAAGCTGGAAATTGATTGAGATCAACACTGGATTTTATTTAAAAAAAAACAATAAGATAAATCATTGATTATTTCAAAATCTTCGAAAAAGTATTACTGTTCAGGATTAATTGATTTACGAGGTTGACGTTTACCAGGTGCGACATACTATAAGAAAATATTTCATTGAGTTTAACTCATTTGAAATTCTACCTGTCGAACATCGGGATATTGATTTGTATTGACAAGAACTAGTTGTTTATTTCCTCGATAGAGACACATCAATGGATCATTGCCATCATTGAAAATTAATGGTGACGAATGAGCATCATTCATAATCAGAAACTAGATAACAACACTCAATAGTTTTTGAAGAAGAAGAAAGAATTGATCACATACAATCGATTGTAAAGCTAATAAAAACACATCACATTGTAAAGGACGTGGAACGACTAGATATTTTCTATAGTTGAAAGATAAAATGATTAAAATGCAAAAGAAATGTTTTACCGGAGAACTTCCGGCACATGATCGACGAGTATTAAACGTTCTCGTTGGTATCTATCAATAAAATCAACGAATTTCATTTGTAATCTCTGATTTTGTTCGATGGATTCAACATAGACATTGGTTTGACCGAGATGTTCAACTTCATTTTCGAGTTGATCATCCGTTTTCCAAATATTAAAATGTAAATCTCGATTTAAAACTTGTCGAACAACAAATCCCTCCGATTTCGGAATATAATATTTGAGTAATCGTTGTAGATCAGGATAATCAGTTTGAATTTCTTCAATATCAACATGTCGACCTGCTTGACCAAATGATTGCAAATGTCCCGAAATATAATTTACTATTAAAATGAGACTAACAACTAGGAAAATTAATCGAGACATTGTATTTCATGTAAAGAAAAAGAGTCTACTACTACTACAACACGTACGTAAAGTAAAAGATTCAATTCTCGACATTCTCCAATCGATAAACAATAGACTTGAGATGTCACTAGTTTATATTTATTCGCGAAAAGAAAAGTTTGACTAGAACATTGAATTAAAAAAAACAAAAAGCAATTTATCTACATTTAAATCACAGAAAATGTCCAGCTTTTCAAAGAAGAAAATCATCTAATGACCATGCTTGCAAGAAAATAGAATCCGACGAATAATGTTGTAATTGTGGTATCGATCGGCAAGCTTTAGCTCCACAGCCAATTGCTAAGATATACGAAAGATTATCGAGTTCGTTTTCATTCGAATGATCAGTTGTTGCACGCAGGGGAGTTTTTTGTAGATGATATTGTTCGAATCTTTCTTGTAATTGTTTGAATTGAACAACAAATCGACCGTCGTGAGATTCGTTATTTGTTTTCGATGGTTGAAAAGCTGATGAAGAAAGAGAAAATAATTGTAGAACATGTTGATCATAAGCATAGATTGTATGAAGTATTTGAATAGATGTTGATTTAATAATAATGATATGACCGGAATTTGTTCCGATGAAAACTAATTGACGAGTCGGAAGTATCGATTCGACAGTTAGACTATCGAATATGATGTTTGTCGAACGTTTGAGAATATCTTGACAATTTAATTGATGAACCATTTGACGAGATAGATGATTCCAAACGCAAACGAAACTTCCTATACGAAAATAAAACGATCTGAAATTGATTTTAAGAGACAAAAAAAAGACGCAAACCTGTTCTCATTGCTGTCCAAATCGAATATTGACTTGGCGCATCACGTGACATACAAAGTATGTACACTGAACTCGATGCCGAGAGTAAATGATGAGATAATTGCACCGATAATTGAGCTGTACGAACATCGATTATTCGAACATTTCCTAACGAACATCCACACCAGATTTCCACACTAAAATACGTATTTATTTTCTACATTCGATTTTCATTTATTGAAATCATTCGTTTACTTTTTGCCACTCGCCGTTGGTAAAGCTAAGATTTTATATGTTGGCAATGAAACATTGGCTACGTATCGATAGCAAAGTTCACTAGCAGCTGACGAAGTAATGTTTCTCGTTCGATGTAAAAGTATCGAGAGATCGATACTATAAATCGAATTATCCGAGAGAAGAGCAAATATTGTCGATGAGTCATTTAAACTTGTTAAATGAACCGCATAGGCATGTTGTTGATGATGAGCAAGAACGAAATAGGCGAGTTTCTCGAATGTTTGAGTGCAATAGACATTGATTAGATTCTGTTGATCACATAAAAACATCACATGTTCATGTTGATGATAGTAAATCGCACGAATATCTAATGGGCCGAGATCGATGATCTACAAATATGAATTCGTTGTTGTTGTTGTTGTTGAGAGAAAAATTCAAAGTTTCAAACTTGTTGATTAACTGCATTGAATTGATCATAAGCCACAATGACCATCGATGTTTGCTGATATTGTTTCGATTGTCGAATAAACCAACAATCTGCAGTTGGAATACCCAATTCATCATTATCCTCGTCAGTTTCATTGATTTCACGATAGGAAATCGCTGCAAGACAATTCGAACATCGATATTCATCGTTCGAACTAATTTCAATGATGTCCATTAAATGTCGATATTCTAATGAATTTGTTAGTTGAGCAATATCTTTTGCCGATGGTCGATCGTTGGGATCTTCGGACCAACAAGCAACCATCAAATCGAGAATTAATGTTGGAGACGAAAGTTCCTTCAAGGAATTTGATTTTTCAATGAGAAATAGAAGTAATTTCAAATTTACTTGTTCGGTAAGTGATGGTCGCCAACCATGAAGAAGAAGTTCTCGTGAATGATCACGTTTATTTCGACTAAACGGATGATTCAATGATAAACATTCGTACATTAACATAGCAAATGAGAATATATCTGCCTAAAAACGCAAAAGAAAAGAAGATCTTTTGGTGAAAACAATCATACGACGAACTTTTTCGGTATAAAGTTCATCGCCAGTGAATCGAACGATTTCAGGTGCGATGTAGCCTTCAGTTCCAGCGAAACCTTTGGTTCCAATCGGTGATAGGATTCGACTGATGCTGAAATCTGAAAGTTTAACGAGAACTTGTCCGTTCGATGGCAAACGTGGAAGAGGCATATTCCAAACGAGAACATTTTCTGATTTCAAATCCAAATAGATTATATGATGATCATGTAAATGTGCAATTGCATTCGCAATCTAAATTCACATTGAACTTGAATCAAAGAGGAGGACGAGAAGAAAAACAAACTTGATTTATCAATTTTTGATAGATATTCAAAGATAATTGTGTAGTTGTTCGTTTGTATTCTTTGAGAATCGATTCTAATGAGCCCATTGGTGCATAATGAAGAACGATACTCAACGGTCGAGTACATAGACCGAGAAAAGGTACGATATTTGGATGCGATCCAGCTGTTAGTAGAACGGCAAGTTCTTGTCGACAGGTGATATACGCTTTGCTTGCTGCACGCATTGGATTTCGTGTCCATTCTCTGGCAATATCGCGCTGTAAAAAGAAACAATTTTAATCATTTGTGAATTTGATTTTGGTTTTTTTTCTTACAAGAGATAATTTCTTTTCGGATTCTTCATCTTTGAAACTGCTTTGTGATTGTTCGAGTAGAACATTTGTTATCGAACTATCAATCGGTACAAATGCTTTACAAGCAAGATCAATACCCGACTGAAAATACAACAATGAGACGAAAAAAAAAGATTTTCAATTTGAATTTCTCTACTTTATAAGATGTAGCCGCATAGACTGTTCCGAAAGTACCTTGTCCAATTAATCTCTTGAGCTTAATTGTTTCAAATGGTACAAGTAATTTATTTGTTATTAAATCACAAAATAATAAATCCGGTGCAATAGCTTTCAAATGAATTTCACCATGTTTGTCACATTGAACATTCGTTTGTTTTTCAACAGATAGCATCAATGCTTCTAACCAATAGGCTTGACAAACCAATTGTTCAGTCGGATTATCATTTAAACATTGATGACAAGGTATAAAACGATTGACAAGATAATCACCTTTCGAATTCTGTACAAAACGTGTGCCCATTTCTGGATACCAATCTTCTAAGAGTGCATCAAAATGTGCCATTAGAATTGTTAATATCGCAGCTATTGTATCCTGTTGAACGAATAGTTCGATCACATATGAATTATCATTTTCTATCGAATCGATAACCATTTGTAGATCGCTTGTACAAATTAAAATTTCGATTAACGTTCCTTGATCATTAAATGGTAGAATTTGTTTTTTCTGTTCTTCATCAGTATCGAATTGAAAAATAAAATTCATATAATTCAGCGCTATATCATCGTCGATCATTGATGATGTTAAATGAAGTTGATTGATACGAACGAGACAACAATCGTAATAGCGAAGTTCAAAACCTGTTTGACAAACAATCCACGAACATTCAGCAAGTAGAATTGTTTTGATTTTTTCATTAGCAAAATAATCGACGAGAAAATAATTTGTTAAAGTTTTTTGTAATTGTTTATCGCCGATTAAACGTGTATACAAACGAGACCAAAAACAGCTTGGAATAAAGATTAAATGATGAAAACGACGAAGATAGGCAAATGTTTGAGCATCGGTTTTAGTTATTCGCGCGAGATATTTCAAATATAAACCTGAGGATTTCACAGGAATCGATTGAGCAACAGATGGATTATCTCGAAATTGAACAACACTTGATGATGATATAATCGATGCTCGACAATGACTCGACTAGACACGAAAAGAGAGAGAGATATATTTAAGAAAGAAATCTTTCTTACGATTGTATTTAAACTCAATTGAGTTGGAAGAAGAGGAGGAAAGATAAGATGTTGATTGTCCCATGTTATAGCAAGATCAAATTTTTGTAATAAACGAAGAAGAAAAGTTGTATTATTCAGTATAGATGTGCTTGCATCTTCAATAGCAACGGATAGTTCACTGATTTTCATCAAACCTAAATCAAACTCGAAAATGAAAGATTTATTCGAAATGAATGCAAAACCATGTCGTGCAAGACCATTGGTTTGTTCAGTGGCGATTAATTGTGCTAATAATTCAGCGAGATATTGTGGATCAAGAAAATAATAATTCGATAGAAGTGTATCTTCAAAATGAACAATAATTCCTAGAACATCCTCAAATATCAATCAATCATTGTTCAATGCAAATTGATGTTATTACCATTTTCATGCAACCATTTAGTTGCTTGTTGAAGTTCGATATTATCACGAAATTTAATATTTGCTAGATTTTTAACTAATTCTCTACAAACAATAGATCGTTTGACTCTTTTTTTCGTTAATCATTCAATTTCCTACTGATATTCTTTTTCATTTAAGATCATTGCTTTTTTATTAAATCGGTATTCATCGATGAATTCTTCGAATTGAATATATTTCGCTGGTATTGTTTGTTGAACATTTGTTTGATCTTTGCCACCTGAGACTAACAATTGATTGGTTATGTCATAGATATATTGACAAAGTGATTTAATATTATAACTTGTCTTCGAACTAATCTCAAAGAATTGTAAAACTTTCGGATAGCCGAGTTTTTCACACTGAGATGTGTCCATAAAACGTTGGAAAATGATACGTTGAAAATTTTCCGATAACTGTCGATAGTTTTTCAATTTTGCAATTTGATCTTGATGCGTACCAATGAGAAGAACAGATGAACCAGGTGCAATCGTCTATTCAAGCAAAAGCAATTAATTATAGATCGAAGACTTTTTTCTTCGTTCTGTGAAGACAGAGAAAGAGAAAGAGAGAGAGAGAATGTCAAGTATTCGTATCGTAATCGTTGCATTTTTATGAGATTCTAAAATGTGTAGTGTGCCTGTCAAATTTGCCGATGATTTATTCAGTTCTGTACGTAGTTAAAATTTTGTTTCGAATAAAAAAAAATAAATTTTGCTCATTTTTTTTCTAGATTGTCAAGGATCAAATCACTGTTTTGATCAATTCATCTGGGACTTCCATTGAATTATTAACAACAGAAATCATCGAATTAGTTAAACAAATTCTTTCTCAATGTATTAACCCTTAAAAGCCGAATGACCCTTCCAGTGGACATTTTGACAATTGCAATAAAAAACATTGGAAGATTTTGTATAGAAATACTAGCCTTTTCCTGGATTTGAGGCATCCAATAAATCATTGAGAGAGAAAAATAGTTTACTAAATGATTACCACACAGCACAATATATTTTTTAAAACTCATGACTCACAAAGAAAAACATTTTTTTTTAAAAACTTAGCCAATTCATAAATATGACCTGAATTTTGATTTTTCTAGGTGATATTGCTTAGTGTATCTTCAATCTCTCAGAAAAGACTATCCTGGAATTTTTAAACCGATCTTGTCGCGAAAACCTAATGTCCCTTAGAAGGGACATCCCAGCAAAAAGTGGAAAAAAAATTTCATTTTCTTTTTGAAACAACTATCCTATGATGATACTGAAGTAACAAAATGTCTATTTTAGTGATCAGTTTTTTCTCATTGCCAAAAAAACCCTCTTCGGCTTTTAAGGGTTAAAGACAATTATAAAAGTATTATTCAAGTGATAAGCTATTTGAAAACTGAAGAAACAACGACATTTATTCGAAGTGAATGTCTATGGAATTCGAAAACTGACGATGTACTTTCGATTGAAATCGAAAATGATTCATGGAAATTTTTCTTAACTATTCACGGTTTTCTTACTTGAATGTTAATTAAAATATTATGTATTGAATCGAATATTTGCTCGTCAGCATCGTATTCGGTCATTTTCCAACAAATTAAATAAATAGTTCGTCGGGTAAAAAAATATTGATAGATCGGATGAAGTTCTTGCTAAAAACAAAACAAAATCTCACCTACAGTTTGACAACATCGAGTCAATTTCGTTTACCTGTCCACCAAAATCCCAAGTACGAAATGTAATAGGACCGAGCGGTGTTCGAGGTGTTTTTTCGTAGATCCATTCGGAAATATTGAGTATAGGAAAATTTCGATTTGATGTTGATTTTCGACGATTTCCTTGTCCTTGATTACTATTTGCACTTTCACGTTTAAATGCTTGTAAAAGTGAAGTCTTGCCCGTTTGTTCATTACCTAAAACCATCAATCTCGTCCGATTATAGATTTTCGTGCTAAATAACAAAAAAAAAAGAAAGAATCTCATTTATTTCTGTATTTCAATTAGTTTGAATGTTCTCACTCATCACATAAACTTTTAATATAAGCAATGATGTCGACTGTTCGATAATTATTTACAATATACGACGATATCGGCTCTTTGGTTATATCGATCATTCCTTTTCCAACCATGATTCTGCTTAATTTTTCTCTCTATCTAAAAGAATAAACAGCCACTGTTTTATTGCACAAAAAAAAGAACAAAACAAAGCAAAACAGAAAATCTATTTTCCACTCATACGACCACAGCCATGAAGATCAAGATTCCATAGTTTTTGCATTGAACCAATTGACAACGGAATCTAGATGATCAAGTGAATATTATTTTGTTTATTTGGAAATGAAAATTACCTCTTTTAAATGAAGATTATCGCGAAGGATTAATGTGCCTAGATTATCTAACAATGAAATACTTGACGGAATTGATTCGAGTTCATTTTGACTTAAATTTAATCGTGTTATCGCAGGAAAAAGTAAAGCCGAACGTAGGGATGTGAGATCAATGTCGATTGGCGATTTAAATATTGACAAGAGAATTAACTCATGAATGATATTATCACTTAAATTAAGATCAGTGAGAAATTCGAGTTTTGTATGTCGTCGATGAGAACAACATTGATCCAATTGATCGGATTTATTTGGTGAATTGATGCCGAATGTTAAATTTGCTGATGCCAGAACTTTATGACGAGATACGGATCGACTTCGACGTCGTTTCGTTGCATCATTTGATGAATTGGTTTCTTTTAATTCTGGTCGATAGCAAATATTCTCTGGTGTCATTATGTCATGTTGTCGATTTCTTCGATGGAGTTTTTCCTTTCGTGGTGTTAAACGAGTTGATTCAGCTAGGATACTTGTTTGTAAACGATTGTAGGAGAGATCGAGTGTTTTCAAACGTGACGGATAGGAACTAATATTCGATGGATCACTTAGAAGATTATGTGAAAGATTTAATGAAGTTAAATAAGGAGCTAAACAGCAGAGCATCGGGGGAAGAATTTCGAAACGATTGTACGAAAGATTTAGATTGTTAAGACGACTGAATGTAGATGTTGTTGATGATGATGAAGATGATGATTTTGTATTTGGTGCAGGAGGTTGATCATCATCAGGATTTTGTGCAATGTGATTTTGCCAGAGACAAAGTCGTTGAACTGGAATGGATGCCGAGGGTGATGGATCTGTTGTTTCATAGGTAACTTTGAGTTTCGAACGTCGTTCTAATTCGTCATCATCATCGGGTGATGGTGGCATTTCATCAGTTGATATCTGAGCAAATGTTGTTGAACGTGGTGGAGCAGAAAGTGGAGCTGATAGAACAGATAGATTCGCTGTTGTCACTGACGATGATATCGTCGGCGTGTGAGTTTCATTAAGATGTAATCGATTTGGTGGTGTGAGCGTTAATTGAGGACGAAATTCACTAGCTGTACGAGTTTGATTTGCAGTATGACGAGATGTCATATGACGACCTTGTTTTTCCGGTTGTCTAGCTGAGGCAATTGTCGGTGCCGGAAGTTCTTTAAGAGAATTATTGGCCACATTTAAGTCAGTTAACATCGGTGTCGACCACATTTCAACAGGAAGTTGTTGAAGTTGATTGTGAGCTAAATTAATTAGAAGAAAGCGTTTGATTGAAATTCGAAAAGTAAATCTCACCTGCGTAGGCTCGTTGCAATGAACGAAGTTGAAACAAAGCAGCCGGTAGAGAAGTCAATGCATTATGTGACACATCGAATTCGATTAATTGATGACATAACCAAATCTGATTGTCAGTTGGCAGTTCACTCAATTGATTATTCGAAATATTCAATATTCTCAATGAATACATTTGAAGAATGAATGTCGGTAGAATTTCAATTGCATTGTCCGATAGATCGATACGTGTTATACAATGAAATAGTAGATGACGATTCGATGGTGTTAAATCAGTCGGTTTAGTAAATGTATCTTTATTGACAAAGATCGATGCTTGAATAAACCAAAGTGGATCGAGAGTTTTCAATGGACCGTAATGATGCCATTGAATGCCGACAGGTGTTGTCGGAACACATGATGATGGTGTTAACGTTTGAGTTTGTGTTGGAAGTGGTCGAGTAGTAAAACGATTTCGAATTTGTTCGAAGCCTGTTGTCAACAGTTGATATCGTTTACTTGGTCGACGTTTTAATATCGGTTCAATTGAATAATTCGATTCGGATATTGTATTATTATTATCATCTTTTTTCTCTTCATTTGTATTCGTCCAAATTTTAGTTAGATCAATTTTCGACCAAAATCCATCGTCGAATGTAAAGAATACATTCGAAAAGAATTGTCGTCGATTTAATTTAAATTCTTTATCTTGTAATGCACGATATTTAAGTAAATGTCCGATTAAAAACGGATGCCGACAAGAATTCAATGCTAAGAATTCTTTATCGGTTGCAAGAGAATTTAATAGATATTCAATTAATTGAACATTGCCAAATCGACATGCACAAGATAAAGCTGTCGAACGTGTAACAAAACATTGTTGATCATGTGTTGAGATATCTTCGAATGGAAGATTAACATTAGCACCATGAGAAACTAATAGATGAATTAGTTTCATGTTTTGCTGTTCGACAGCTTCGTGTAGAGCTGTTCGACCTGTATTCGAAGAAACATCGAGATTTATTGGAGAAAATGTCGAAGCTGAGTTTGATTGTGTTGAATAGAATTCAGACAGAGTTGAAACAGTGTAATTATATGTTGAACGACGTTTTAATTGTTCAATTTCCTGATTAGTTAATGTTGGTAAACGGAATGAAAGAAAATATTCAACAACATCAATATGACCACCTTGTACGGCGACATATAAACTCGTTTGTTCGTTTAAATCTTGTGCTGAAAGAATAGACAAATTTTATATTTTAATAAAAAAAACGGTCCGAATGTAATCAATTTTACCATTGAGATTAAACGGAAAGACATATGAACGTTGTAAACGATCAACATATAGATTACATATTGAAAACGGATAGTTGGGATATGTCAGAAGAAGTTTAATAATCGAAAGATGACCTTGTGAACATGCAGCTGCAAACGGAAGAATCTGTTCTAATGTTGCCACGCCGATTAAATGTGGAAAATGCTTCGAAAAGAAAATAAAAATTGATTTAATATTCTCTTTCTCTCTCTCTCTTTTTCTCTTTCATACAGTCAAAAGCATTTCGACGATTTCTGTATATCCAAGTCGACAGGCAATATACAATGGCGAATAGGATGTTTGTCGATGTGGTTTAGCAATAGCTCCATGTTTAAGTAATAATTTAACTAACTCGATATTGCCCGTTCGACAAGCTCGATACAAAAAGTTCAATGTATCACTTCCATTCGGACTCGAATTGAGTACGGCTTTAGCTTGAGCACCTAGATGATCTAAACATTCTTCAGCTTTGGCGACATCACCATCGAAACAAGCATCGAGTAATTCTAACAAGTGAATTTAATTCGAAATTTTATTTTCATGATGATCGAGGAAATTACTTTTTTCAATATCTTCTCGAACTTGTTGTCGAAGTTCCATTTCATTTTGAATCATTTCAACTGAATCAACTTTTCGATTGATTTGTGCTAATAGTAATGGCGTGTAATTATGTTTATCTCGAATAGTTAAATCAGCTTTATGACATAATAATAATGCGAGAATCTTCTCATTTCCAACTTCGGCAATGATATGTAAAGGTGTCTAAAAAATTTTTATTAAAATAAACGACCAAATCGAGAAAAACAAAAATGAAAATGTCGATCGCGCAGAAGAATGATTTCGAAAATTTCTCGCAAATGTCTTCGTTGAATTTTGTTTCAATTTCTCGAGAGTCTTTCGAATTGTTCTCAACAACGGATATTTGCCTTCGTTACAAAATCGTCCACGAAAATCATCTAAATCCAATGACCAAATCATCGCACCAGCTAAACGTTCTTGTGCAATAAACAAACATTTCTTTTCAATCGATTCTCGATTATCAAAACCAATCCACTGATCATCTTTCCAAGCAAATGGCACTTCTTGTTCGTAATCATAGCTCATATTCCATTGAGATTTTGTCGTTAGCTCACAAATTTCGTAGTAAGCAAGAAATCCTTTACTACCGGTATAGTTTCCAGGTAGACCGGGACCTCGAGCAGGTGAATACGGTTTTATATCACGATGAAATGGTTCAGTGAGACGAAATGTTCGACCGTACATTCCAAGACCGAGAACGAGTTTCGATGGTGGACAACCATGACTAGTCCATGTGTCGACCGATGCTTGTTGATTGAGAAAACGTTGATGATCGATTTCATCCGAACGAACAGAAAGAGGACTATTGAATCCAATGAAATTATTCCAACTACCGTGATAATCATACGACATGAGATTGATATAGTCGAGATAACGAGAAATTTCTTTAACGTCATAACCGATTTCAATTTTCGGTCGATAGGCTGCAACGGCAGCAGTGAGCAGAAGTCGAGAACGATTCGTTGACTTCGCTTCTTTATTAAATTCTGATCGATAGTGACGAATCGTTTGAGTGAATATTTGACGATCGTTATCGTTCATCGGATATTCCCAATCGAGATCTAAACCATCAAATTGATATTTTCGTAAATATCGTATCGTATTACGAATAAAATCTTGACGTATTCGATTCGTTTTGAATACATATCGAAATTGAGATGTATTTACTGATGCTCCACCCAAGGACAGCAACGTTTTCAATTGTCGATTTTGTACTTTCAATCGATTGAATTGTCTGTACATTCCATTCGATGAAATCTCATCGATTTCAAATGGATCAGGACTTCGTTTTGTAGTATTAATATTTGCAAATGCATAGTAGAGATGTGTACAAAGTTTAGGATCGATATTCGATGGATTGAAATAGCCAAAGCCTTGCCGATGTTGTGACCAATTTGTGTAGTAACAACCGATGATAAACGATTGTCCAGTGAGAAACACAAGAGTAAAAATGACGATGATAAGAAGGAAAAATAGTGAGTTCATCTCTTTCGCGATCGAACAATCGTTTGAATAGAAAATGTCGAGAGAGAAATATTTTCATTCGAAGGACAATATGAAGAAACGTGCTTTCAACGAAATATTATCCAAGGAGATTGATCTATTTGTTTTATTCTTATGAATGAATCGATTATGTGACTTACTTTGTAATCATATTTATCTCCGCTTTGAACATTCAAATCAGCACCATGATCAATAAGAATCATGATAAATTCCAAGGATGAATCGAGCATTTTCGTGTCATTTGTTAGTGTTGCTTGTGCAGCTGATATACAAGCTGTATGCAATGGTGTACAACCGAATCGATCTGTTGCATCGATATTATTGATTTCATCGCCAGATAGAAGATCCTAGATTTTTATTTAAACGAAAATAAAAAGTAAACAACTGCGAATTACTTTTAAAAGATCAGCATTTAGATAGAGTGCAGCTTGATGAAGAAGTTTGCCAGGATAATTATCATCATCATCATCTGTATTCATTGCAATGTTTGAAAATCGAATTTAGTCGGCAGAAAATTCTTGAGACTGTTGAAGGAACATACGATGAGGATGATGATGACTTGAGTCTGTTTGTCATTTTTTTTATTTGCATTTTTTTAGCCAATCAAAAACATGCAGTGACCTCTAACATATAGAGCAGTACTGTGCATGCCTGCATCTATTACGATTATGTAAACGAACGAAGACATGCAAATAGAAACATTTTAAGTGCATCGAATCGAGAATTGACAAGTCATAATAGTTATGTTATGCTAATGAATAAGAACTTCTACTATACGATTCAATCAATTGTTCATTAAAAACAAACGATGAAGAATAAAAGAATACAATTATTGATTGTTTCGATCAGACAATAGTCTCGACGCCCTTTTACTACATCTCGAGTATATCGAAAAACAAAATCATTAAATGTCTATGCATCGACATTATTATTTCGTTCTTCTATGATTCATCCACCTGTTCGGTCTATGTATATGATACTATCATATTTTTGTACTGATAATAAAAAGAAAACAGCGTGTGGAATTGCCCAGCTGTTTCGTAATCGTTTTTTTTTCTTTTTTCCTCTCTCTCTCTCG